>Ga0163144_10006395_pt1 | contig 25995 bp, 22 predicted proteins | sample OliLak19BULKMAT1_FD_123175 | JGI IMG/M metagenome (GOLD analysis project Ga0163144, IMG submission 123175) | Freshwater microbial mat bacterial communities from Lake Vanda, McMurdo Dry Valleys, Antarctica - Oligotrophic Lake LV.19.BULKMAT1 | ecosystem: Environmental > Aquatic > Freshwater >...
AAAAAAGCTGAAAAATCGGGCTTGCCTCCGGCGAAAGCAGGCATAAAACTCTCGTCAATGAACCCGATCGGAAAACAATTCTCCGTCTCCGTGCGGAGCGTCAAAAGCAAATTCCTATCAGTTTCGTGACCAATAGTAACAAAACTAACAACCACACAATAGTTGCAACCCATGAAAACTAAAAAGATTACCAATAGCATAATGACGTGCGCTGCGGTGCTGCTGACGAGCAGCATGCTGCAGGGCGCGACGTACTTCTCGGAAAACTTCGATACGCTCGACACCATCGGCTTGACGAATGCCGGCTGGCAAATCGACCATAACGCCACCGCCTTCGAGACGGGCACGGATTTCGTGCTGGCCCGGCATCCTTACGACCCGGCCGATTATGCCAACGACGTTTGGCCGCCCGGCAACTCCGGCGGGCCGGGCACCAGTTTCTTCGATCCGGATACGGGGTTGCCACTGGTAACACCGCCGGGGGTTAATGGCCACGCTTCCTCGAAGACCAGCGGCGGTTATTTGATCTCGGATTCCGACCGGGCGGGTGGTTCGGATAACATCGGGTCCTTGTCCGAGTTTTGGGCGATCACGCCGAGTTTCAGCACGGTCGGTTCCTCGGCGGTCTGGTGGCATGCCGATGCGGACATTGACGCCAACAACAATGGCGAATGTCTGGTTACGCTGGATGTCTCCGTGGACGGCGGGACGACCTGGGTTCAGGCGTGGGCGCAGGCCGAGCCGCAACGACCGATCAAAGCCTACAACTTCAATCTCAACGTGGACCCGGCTTTTGAAGGGGGCGACCCCATCGGCGGCTATCCCGTGTTGGGCAGCTACTCGCAGACCAAGACCTGGAGCGGGATTCATGGCCGCTGGCACGTGCAACTGCCGGCCATCGCCAACAACAAGCCCAATGTAAAGGTGCGCATTCGCTACATTGAACCGGCGGACGCGTGGTGGATCGCGTTGGACAACATCGTGGTGGACAACAACCCGCCGCCGACGGGCAGCCAGGTCGTGCTGTCGGAGAACTTTGCCAGCGGGATTCCGGCCACGTGGAAAAACCTTTCCGCACCGCAGAAGTGGGGCACCGGGCCGCTGACGAATCTGGATGGCTCGCTGAAGATGCAGCGCTCGGCGACGGACGACCGCAAAATCCACGTGGACCTGCTGCGTTATTTGGCCATTCTCCGGGCGGAAGGCACCAACCTGGCGCCGGCCAACGTGCTCAACTGGAGCGTGACGAACTTTACCGACTATCCGGAGACCATCAATTTTCAACCGAATGCCCCCTTGGACGGGTATTACCTGTACATGATGGCGGGCGGCAGTTACGCCATGTGGCAGCCGGACAACACCAACAGCGTTTCCGACCTGGATACACCCACGCTGGACCTGAGCCTTAAATCTGAAGTCTTTCTGGATTTTGACTCGGAGTGGTTGAATCGAATTTACAGTGGTTCCGACCCAGCCCTGAGGCAGATTTTCCTGGTGCAGGTGAGCGTGGACGGGGGCGCAACCTTCACCAATATTTTTGACTATCAAGCAGCCTTGTCGAACATTGGCGAAGGCGACTATTTCATGCATCATTATATCCCCGTTCCCCAGGCGGCCGGCAAATCGAACGTGGTCTTCCGCTTCCATGCCGAAGGTTTGGATAACGGAAATCTCCTGGACCCCGGCGACCCGGCGACGGGGACGCGCCATCAAGGATTCTGGGCGATTGACAACGTGCGGGTCACCGCCAACTCGGGATTGTCGGTGCAACTGCCAACGGATGTGGTGGTGACGCCTTCAAATACATGGTCTTACCTCAAGATGGAGGGCGAAGGCTATACCAGCAAGACGGCCGCCGAGTCAGTTGGTTTTACCAAGTCTTTCGCCGGCGACCAGCGGTTTGGTGCCCATGGCACCCAGATCCTTGCCAACGACACGACGGCCTCCAAGCAAGGGGCGTTGTTCACGAAAACCGGGTTCGGCTTATTTGCGGATAAGGCCACCTATCATGTGCAGTTCGCCAGGACGGGCACCTATTACATGTATATGCGCTTCACGATGTTTGACAACGCAGCGAACGGTACCTACCTGAACGAAGATTCCTACTTCATGCCGCCGGACTTCAACAAGGATCCCCAGAACGACTGGCCCATATCGCCGCCTGCGGGGAATTCTGGCGGATATACAGAGGGATGCTGTGGCGGTTCCGGCTGGCTGTTCTTCCCGTCGGTGGGCGACGCGACCCGGGTCAGTATGAACGACACCAATGTCTTCGAAGGCAAATTCCTTTGGAACGACATTATTTCGAGTCAATTCTTGAATCCGACGACGCAGGGGGAACCCAGCGTGCGTTTCGCGTATGAAGTCACGCCGGCCCAGTTGGGGATTCCGCTCAGTTTCACGATCGGATCTCGTGAGGGCGGTCTGGCGATCGACATGTTCCTGTTCAGCACCAGTCCGGATTTGATGACGACATACACCAGTCAACAACTCGACGCACTCATCGTCTTCCCGCCTCTGAAGATCACGAGCGTTTCCAGCGCCGGCGGTAGCGTCACCATCAGTTGGGCTGCCGACCCAGCGGTTCGCCTGCAGAAGACCACCACCGTGACTGTCCCCGGAAGTTGGGCTGACATCTCCAGTACGGTGGGTGCAAGCAGCCATACCGAGCCCACGACCTCGACGCCGACGTACTACCGGCTCTCCAAGCCGTAGAACGGCAGCAAGTCTATCAAAGAGGTCCGGTTGCTTCGGCAACCGGACCTTTTCGTTTAACAGCTCTGCGGTTTAGCGAAATTGCCCTCTTTCGAGCTTGACGAGCTCCGAGCCGGGTTGTGTAATCTACACTCAATTACTCAATTACCCGATTGTCCAATCCCAGACGACGAATGACTGACCACGCCGTAACGAACAAGAATACAGGGCGACGCTTGCCGCCCGCGCCATCCTGCCGTCACCAAGCGCAGAGCGCAGCAAGGTTACCCTTGACCACCGCGAAAAAACTGTTTGCTCAGAGCTTCAGATTGTCCAAATCGGTGTGGCGTTCATTTCGGTTCTCCTTTGTCGCCGTGGCGGTTCTACTGTGTGCGATCCCGTTCGCCCGCGCGGTGGAAGCACGCTTTTTTCGGATTGTCGGCCCCGGCGCAACCACTATCACGGGGATTTCCGCGGACGGAAATGTCACTTGGACCAGCGAGCTAACCAACGTCATTTGCACATTTCAGGCGGCTGACTCCCGGACGGGCGCGAGTAACTGGGTGGACTACGTGCAAGTACCCATCAGCAATCACGTCGTCAGCTGCCGCCTCTTTGACCCCAATCCACCGGTGGGCATGGCGTTCATTCCGGCTGGTTCGTTTATCATGGGCGACGCGTTGAACGACTCGCCGGACCACTGGCTTGAGCGTCCGGTTCACACCGTCTATGTGAGCGGGTTTTACATGGACAAATACCTGATGACGAAGGCGCTGTGGGACGAGGTATTGGCTTGGAGCGGCGGCAACGGCTACAACTATACCAACTCCGGCTCGGCAACGGCAGCCAACCACCCGGTTCTCTTTGCAAACTGGCATGATGCGGTTAAATGGTGCAATGCGCGATCAGAGAAGGAGGGGTTGACGCCCTGCTACTACACGGATGCCGGTCTGTCGGCAATTTACAAGACCGGGCAGATGAGTCCCTACGTGAAATGGGACGCCAACGGGTATCGTTTGCCAACGGAAGCGGAATGGGAAAAGGCAGCACGAGGCGGGGCCAGCGGGCGCCGCTTTCCATGGAGCGACACCGACACGATCTCGCACAGCCGGGCGAACTACAATGGCTACTCGCTGGATTGTGACTTGAATTCCCTCCTCGGCTATGACCTGTCGTGTGGCTATCATCCGACGTTCAAAGATGGTCTTTATAACACGAGTCCGGTGGGGTACTTTGCGCCGAACGCGTATGGGCTTTATGACATGGCGGGCAACGTCTGCCAATGGTGTTGGGACTGGTTCGGGCCGTATTCAAGCGGTTCGCAAACCGACCCGCGCGGGCCTTCGGCAGGTTCCAGGCGTGTGATGCGGGGAGGTAGTTGGCACAACGAAGGCGACATCTCGCGGTGCGCCAATCGCTACCCCTACAACCCGGCCATGAACTACTTCGACGTTGGGTTTCGTTGTGTGAGGGGGCATTAGTTTCTATGCTTTGGAACTCTTACTCTCTTGATGAAGTAAGAGCTACACACAGCAGTCGCGCCGCGTGAGCCAGTCGCCCTACAAGACCGTGTAGGCTGGGCACCCTGACCCAGCGCAATTACTGCAAAAGAAGGCGAGCGGCAACTCCAGCGGAAATTTTGTTTGGAAAAATGGCGTGGCTGAAAGCCAAGGACTGAGCGGGATTCGGACCGGGGCGGACGAATAGTCCCAACCCTTCGAACCGGTCGGAGTACGCGTTGAACAGAGACCGTGAGTGAATGTAAAGCTGTGGAAAAAATCGTCGTTGTCGGTTTGGTGGTTTGGTGTGTCGGTATTGTGAATTGCGCGTCAGCGGCCCCGAGCATTGCGCGGGTCTGGAACGAACGCGCTCTCGCGGCCATCCGGCGGGACTCGCCCCATCCGCCAGCGCAAGCGCGCAATTGCTTCAGTCTTTCGGTCTGCATGTATGACGCTTGGGCGGCTTACGATACCAACGGGGCTGTGGGTTACATCTATCGCGGCAAGCACACCTCCACTTATAATATCGATCTGGCGCGGCGTGAAGCCATCAGCTACGCGGCTTGGCGAATCCTCAGAGAGCGCCACTTCTATTCAAGAACCGCCGCCACCACCCTCGCAGCGGATGACGACTTGATGGTCTCCTTGGGCTACGACACCAATAATGTTTCCCGCGACACTTCCACTCCGGCCGGCGTGGGCAACGCCATCTACGACGCTGTTTCGGCCTGGTTTATCAATGACGGTGCCCGGCAGACCAATGGGACACCATACCCCCTCGCGAATCCGCCCATTGCGTATCCGGACTATCCCACCAACCAGGGCGGATACGTCTATATCAACCCGTCGCTGGCCACCGCCTTTCCCGGCATCACTGATGGCTCTGACGGTACAAACGGTCCCGGCCTTACTGTACTGGATATTAATCAATGGCAGCGGCTTAGACTCGTCAACGCAGTGGACCAAAACGGGTTTCCTCAGGGCCTCATCCAGAATTATCTTGGCGCACAGTGGCTCGGCGTGCGGCCGTTCGCTCTGGCGCGCACCGATTCGACGAAACCTTGGATTGATCCAGGACCGCCGCCGTTTTTTGGGGGGGCATCCCATGCACAGTTTGTGAAGGAAGTCGTGGCAAACATCACGGCTGATAGTCACTTGACTCCAGATGATGGAGTGATGATCGACATTTCTCCGGGTGTGCATGGCAACAACAGCCTCGATTTTACAGGAGACTACGGCAACGGCAATTTCGACATTTTCGATGGACACGGTTACACCAATAACCCGATCACTGGTCAGCCGTATGCGCCCAATGTGGTCAAGCGCGGCGATTATGCACGCGTTCTGGCGGAGTTCTGGGCGGATGGACCTAATTCCGAAACCCCTCCCGGGCATTGGAATATTCTCGCCAATTATCTAGCAGACCATCCCTTGCTCGTGAAAAGAATCGGCGGCACCGGGCCCGTCGTGGACGATCTGGAATGGGACGTAAAGGTGTACTTCGCACTTAATGCCGCGCTCCATGACGCCGCGTGCGCGGCTTGGGGAGTCAAGCGTGCCTATGATGGCTGGCGCCCTATGAGTGCTATCCGCTATCTGGCGGGACTTGGCCAATCCAGCGATCCAGGTCTGCCGTCGTATAATGCGAACGGTCTCCCGCTCATCACGAATCTAATCGAGCTGGTTACTTCGGCGACTACGAATAGCGGCCGCCACGCTGGCTTGATACCTGGAAAGATCGCTGTGCTCGCGTGGCCGGATCCCCCTACGAATTCCGTGAGCCAGTATAGCGGCGTGAAATGGATCCATGGCGATAACTGGAGCACCTATCAACGAAGGAACTTTGTCACGCCACCCTTTCCCGGCTACATCTCGGGCCATAGCACGTTCAGCCGCTCCGCTGCGGAACTCCTTGCCGGGATTACTGGTTCTCCTTTTTTCCCCGGTGGCCTCGGCACGTATACCAACTACGTTCTTGGCTTTGAAAACGGCCCGTCCGTGCCCATGACCTTGCAGTGGGCCACATATTATGACGCCGCCGACGAGGCCGGGATCTCCCGTATCTGGGGTGGTATCCATCCTCCAATTGACAATCTGGCTGGTCGCCTCGTAGGGTCGCAGGTCGGAAAGGGCGTCTGGGCTTTGGCTCAGAAGTATTTCGACGGCTCCGTGACCAACACTCCCTTTGCGCTGACAATCCGGCCTTTGAATCCTGCGGGGTGTGAATTGCGCCACGACGCGATCCGCGGATTTTTCTACAAACTACAGTCCACGCCCGACCTCCACCAGCCCTTCATAGACGATCCGGCCGGATTTACACAGGCCCTCGACTCTTCAATAGTTCGCACCGACAATGCCGTCGGGCCGCAGAGATACTACCGAGTCATCAGCACGCTGGCGCCGTAAACCAGAGGCGAAGACAGGACGTGTAGCGGTTTCCAAAATCGAAATCAATCTTCGTACGGTAAGCGCCACGCCCAGCATCTATTGACGTCGACCTGTCGGTAAAAACAGTGCCGCTTCAAACGCGCTGGCCAATTCTGGACGGCCACTGGGATGCGTCATCTCGGTGCCCTGACCGAAGCCCGCCAAAGATTCTCGCTCCTTCTGGGGCACAGGGATGGGTCACCCTGCCGCCAAAAAGGGAACTCGATTCTCGCGGGTTCTCCCTCCCCTCGCACCGTTGGATGAGGGTTTGGTAGAGGAGGCTTTCCAATGGCATCTCTCACCGCGTCTTACCCCGTTTAAGTCGCATTGAGAGAGACTAGAAATGTGTGAAGTTCATAACGAGTCGGATGCGCCTAACTTTCGCAATGATCCGGAATTCCATCGCAATTGTGGGATCATCCGACGTCGGCGCACCACGCCAAAACCGGCGGCCTGCTGTCCCATTGCGGGAAGTTGCTTTTGTGAATAGACTGCCCGGGAATGAAATCGAAGGGATCCGTTTATCTGGTCGGCGCCGGGCCGGGCGACGCCAGCCTGCTCACGTTGCGCGGCGCGGAATTGCTGGGTCGCGCCGACGTGGTGGTTTGTAACGCGCTGGTCAACCCGACCTCCTTCGGCTGGCGCCGAAGCGTGCCGAAGTGATTTTCGGCGGCAAACGCCCGCCTGATCGTGCCATTCCCCAGGACGAACTGAACAAGCTGTTGATCGCCAAAGCGCGGGAAGGGAAATGTGTCGTGCGGCTCAAGGGCGGCGATCCATACATTTTCGGTCGCGGCGGCGTAAAGGGGTCTTGGTTTCGTCTACTCATGCCGTTTCACCCCAACGATCCTCTCCGCCAACAATACAACCGATCGTTCCTCGCCGTAACGCCAGCCCTTTAACCGGGCACGGAATAAATATGAACCCCGCGCGCGGGATGTTTGCGTCCCACATCATCGTAAGGAGCATCGCCAGCCGTGAGTGGAAAACTGTGAATTCACGTCGCCAGGTCGAGCACAAATTCAAAAACGGTAGGGTGAGACTCCGTCGAACCCGGACTTGATCCGCGATTTGGTATTTTCATTTCAACGTCGTTTGGTTGTTTGACGCCGCAAGGAGTCATGGTTCGACGGAGTCTCGCCCTACCGATTGATCTGCCCGCTTTATTCCTCCTTTTCTATTTCGGCGGTGCTTGCCTAAGTTGGCCGGTGAACAAATGGGTCAACCAGGTCAACGAGAGCATCGAGCGGAGAAAGCTTTTACGCCGCGGTGAGTCGATCCTGGTGGCCGTGTCCGGCGGGACCGATTCCATGGTGTTGCTTCACTTGATGTGCGACCTCGCCGAAACTCACGCTTGGAAAATCGTCGTTACGCATTTCAACCACCAGCTTCGCGGGCGGAGCAGCCAGGCTGATGAAAGGCTGGTAGAGAAAACAGCGGCGAAGCTGAAGCTGAAATTCATCGCTGGGCGCGGCGATGTCAAAAAACTCGCCAAAGCGAGTGGACTCTCTGTGGAGATGGCCGCGCGAAAACTGCGTCACGAGTTTCTGGCGCGGACGGCGAAACGTTTGCGGATCAAAACCGTCGCGCTGGCGCACCACGCCGACGATAGGGTGGAGCTCTTTTTCCTGCGGCTTCTTCGGGGGGCGGGCAACGAGGGATTGTCGGGAATGGGGTGGAAATCACTCTCGCCGGCCGATCCGTCCATCCAGTTAATTCGCCCGTTGCTCGATCAACCCAAAAGTTCATTGCGCGACTTCGCCGATGCTGAAGGAATTCCGCATCGCGAAGATGCCAGCAACGCGCTGTCGGATTTCCAGCGAAATCGTATTCGGAACGAGGTCATCCCGATTCTCGAGACGATGCAGCCTTCGTTGCGAGAAACCGTGTCGAGAACGATGGAGATCGCGGCCTGGGAATCGAACTTTGTTTTGGGAGCTGCCTTGGAATGGTTGGCCACCCGGTCGCCGCCGCCATTTGATAATCTGCATATCGCCGTCCAACGGGTTTGCCTTCGCTTGCACGTCCGCGTATTGGGCGTCCAGCCGGAGTTTGATTTGATTGAACAGCTTCGCCTGCATCCCAACCGGCCTGTCTCGGTGGATGCCAAAAAATCCCTGTATCGGGACGCGCCAGGAATGGTCCACGCACGCCCGACGACGGTGAGTTCGTTCAACGAAGGGGAAATAAACCTGAATTTAACCGAACCGGGGGAAGTCAACTTTGGCGGACGGAAGGTTGGTTGGTCTCTTCAAAACAAGAAGGGCGATTCGTTCAGAAAAGGAATGAATTGTGAAGTCTTGGATGCGGACAAAGTCGGTTCGGAGATTTCGTTGCGCCACTGGAAACCCGGCGATCGCTTTCAGCCCATCGGAATGAAGACACCGGTTAAACTGCAAAATCTGTTCACCAATTTGAAAATTCCACGGCTGCAGAGGCACAGTCGAATCGTGGCGATTACAGCGAAAGGCGAGCTGTTTTGGGTCGAGGGCCTGCGGATTTCCGAGCGTTTCAAGCTCGACAAGGGGAGCAGTCGCCGGTTGAAATGGACTTGGGAGTGTGTCGGGTCGTCGATTGCGGGTGCGGTGAACCCATGTTAGGCTAGCGCAAACTTTTTGACTAATGGCTGAAGAAAATAAACCGGATAACAAGAACGAAAAGAAGGTCGGCGACGTGCGTCCGCGCACGTTACTCATTTGGGCCGCCATCATCGGGGTCATCAGTGTCTTGATGATGCTGCAGCATAAAAATGAGAAAAAGCCGACCGATCTCTCCTACCTCGAACTCACGCAGAAGATCACAAACAATTTGATTGTCCCGAACACCGGTTTGATCGCCTACAATCAGCAATCGTTCCTGCGGAAAATCACCGGGCGCTATTACGCAGTCACCAACGGCGTTCCGGATCTGACTTCGACGGGCGCGACCAACGAGATCGAGTTCAAAACGGAAACGCCTTTGACGGATGACATCACGATGAGTTTGCTGACCTCTGGAAAATTCAAACCGGTCGAGCCCAACAACATGATGCTCAATGTGCTCATGGGACTCCTGCCGTTTCTGCTCCTGGCCGGATTGATCTATTTCTTCCTCATTCGTCAGATCAAAATGGCGGGCAAAGGCGCCATGAGTTTTGGCAAAAGCAAAGCGCGAATGCTGAACAAGGAGAAAAATAAAATCACCTTCAAGGATGTGGCCGGGGTGGAAGAAGCCAAGGAAGAGGTTTCCGAGCTGGTGGAGTTCCTGAAAGACCCGAAGAAATTTCAAAAACTGGGCGGACGCATTCCCAAAGGCATTTTGATGGTCGGCTCGCCGGGCACCGGAAAAACCTTGCTGGCCAAGGCCATTGCCGGGGAGGCCGAAGCGGCCTTTTTCAGCATCAGCGGTTCGGACTTCGTTGAGATGTTTGTCGGTGTCGGGGCAAGCCGCGTGCGGGACATGTTCGATCAGGCGCGTAAAAATACGCCGTGCTTGATTTTCATCGACGAAATCGATGCAGTCGGCCGCAGCCGTGGCCACGGTTGGGGTGGCGGCAACGACGAACGCGAGCAAACGCTGAATGCGTTGCTCGTCGAGATGGACGGGTTTGATACGCAGGATGGAGTCATCATCATCGCCGCGACGAATCGTGCCGACGTCCTCGATCCTGCTTTGTTGCGACCGGGCCGGTTTGATCGCCAGATCATCGTCAATCTGCCCGACGTGCGCGGGCGCGAAGCCATCCTGAAGGTTCATGCTAAGAACGTGAAACTCGATCCCGCAGCGGACCTGTCGGTGACGGCGCGGGGCACACCCGGTTTTTCCGGAGCGGATTTGGCTAATCTCTTGAACGAAGCGGCATTGCTCGCCGCCCGGACCGGGAAAAAGGCAGTCACCCAATTTGAGCTCGAAGAAGCGCGGGTTAAGGTGCGTTGGGGACGCGAACGCCGCAGCATGGCGATGTCTGATCAGGACAAGAAATACACGGCTTGGCACGAGGCTGGCCATGCGCTCGTGAACGTCATGCTCAAGCACACGCACCCGTTGCATAAAGTCACGATCATCCCGCGAGGTCAGGCGCTTGGCTCCACCATGTCGTTGCCCAAGGATGACATTTTGAATCATCGGCGCAAAGAGATGCTCGACATGATCGCTGTGATGATGGCGGGTCGCATTGCCGAGGAGATTGTTTCCGGCGATATTTCGACCGGTGCCAGCGGCGATATCCAGCAGGCCACCAACCTGGCCCGGTCCATGGTTTGCCAGTGGGGCATGAGCGAAAAGCTCGGCATGGTCCAATACGGGAATGAAGGCGATTCCGTTTACATGGGTCGCGATATGGTCCAGCGCCAGGATTACAGCGAGCACACCGCGCAGGATATTGACGGCGAAGTAAAACGGTTGATCGGCGAGGGCTACCAGGTCGCGAAGGATTTGATCGATGGAAACCGGGAGAAACTCGAGTTGATCGCCAACAGCCTTCTCGAATACGAAACGCTTGATGGCAGCCAGGTTCAGGAAATAATCGACACGGGAAAATTCACTCCACCGCCGCCCACGCCGCAGGTGGACCCTCCATCGGGAGCAACCGCTGTCACACCGTTGCCGGAAGTGCCCAAACCGCTTCCTCCGAAACTGCCAGGATTGGGCTCGCCCGCTCCAGCGGCGGCTTAAACCGGGCGAATCTTGACACAACCGCTACGTGCTGCCGAGTTGCACTCGGCAGCACGCGGATTCGCTTGCAAGTAGACTTTTTGGGCAGGATTTGACGGTGGTGTTGAAACACGCAGGCATGAACCTTCGAACCATGTCGAGGTGTCCAAGCAGACGGTCCTTTACGTGAAAGATTGATCCAAGGTTTGGTTTGATGCGAATCGGCATGATGCGAATCGACTCTTGCAAATCCGGTTCGTGAATCATAGTTTCCACAGCCCCGATTTAAATTCGGGGATTTTTATTGGATCGCATCCTCCTGAGATGTTGTGAGCCGGCCGATCGGCTTGCGTGGAAGTTGAACGCAGGTTCGACGCGATTCTGGAAGGGTGCAATCAGTTCTGATTTTTATGGCGAATACAATTTTAGTTGGAGCCCAATGGGGCGACGAAGGCAAGGGCAAGATCATCGATGTTCTCACCGAACAGGCGGAAATCGTCGTGCGCACACAAGGGGGGAACAACGCGGGGCACACCGTTTTTCTTGGGGAAAAGAAGTATGTGTTGCATCTCATTCCATCGGGAATTTTGCGGCCTAAAAAGACCTGCGTGATCGGCAATGGCGTCGTGATTGATCCGGTCAATCTGGTCGGTGAAATCGATCGCCTGCTCCAGCTGGGGATTGCCGTCAAAAAGAACCTGTTGATCAGTGAAACCGCTCATGTCGTTTTTCCCTATCACCGCGAGCTTGACGAGCACCGTGAGAAGGTCAAAGGAAAGAATAAGATTGGAACCACCAAGCGCGGAATCGGGCCGGCCTACGGCGATAAAGCGGCGCGGACTGGTTTGCGCATGATTGACCTCATCAACGAGGACCGCTTTGAGGCGATGCTCCGCGTGCGGATCAAGGAAAACAACGAGGTGCTCAAGGCCTTTGGATCGAAACCGCTCTCCTTCGCCAAGGTGCATGCGACCTACCGCGCGGCGGGGGATCGATTGAAGCCGTTTGTTGCGAACACCGTGGTCTTCCTTCACAAAGCCACCCAGCGCAAGGCGAACGTTTTGTTCGAAGGCGCGCAGGGCACGTTTCTCGACATCGATCACGGCACCTACCCGTTTGTCACCTCGTCCAACACCACGGCGGGCGGCGCTTGCACCGGTTCCGGGGTCGCGCCCAATCGCATGGACCGCGTGGTCGGGGTCATGAAGGCTTACACCACGCGGGTCGGCGAAGGGCCGTTGCCGACGGAAACCGCCGAGGTCGCTGACATGCTGCACGACATGGGCCGCGAATTCGGGGCGACTACGGGCCGGGCGAGGCGCTGCGGGTGGTTCGATTCCGTGGCCACGCGTCACGCGACCATGGTGAATGGCATCGACGAACTTGCGGTCACCAATCTCGATGGCCTCGACACACTGGACTCCATCAAAGTATGCATCGGCTATCGCGTGGGATCGGCCCGCCTGGATTATATCCCAAACGACATCGAAACGCTGTCCAAGTGCGAGCCGATCTACGTCGAGTTTCCCGGATGGAAAACGCCCACGGACAAATGCAAAAGTTGGCAGGAGATTCCGGCCAAGGCGCGTTCCTATCTCAAAGCCATTGCTGAACTGACGGGCGCCAAACTGACGATCGCCTCCGTGGGCCCGGCCCGGGCGCAGACTATCTTTTTGTAGGTCGAAATTTGCGGGGCGACCTGGTTTGGTCGCGCGCGGGTGGCCGGGTGGCCGTTTCCGAATGAGTCATACGCAACAACCCAGTGCAAAGAAACAGGTGGAGCCGCCGACGCACGTCGCGATTATCATGGACGGCAACGGTCGTTGGGCGAAGCAGCGTCACCTGCCGCGCGTGGAGGGACACCGCAACGGGGTTGAGTCGGTGCGCGCGGTGGTTCGCGCGGCCGGAGAAGCCGGGGTGAAATATCTGACCTTATACGCGTTCTCCGTCGAGAACTGGAACCGGCCGAAGGACGAAGTGGACACGCTAATGAAATATCTGGCGCGTTTTCTCAAGAACGAAATCGGCGAGTTGAACCGAAACAACGTTCGACTAGAGGTGATTGGCCAGATCTATCGCCTGCCTGAGTTTGTCCAGAAGCAGATCGAGAAAACAAAAGCGGCGCTCGCCAAAAACAATGGGCTGACCCTTATTCTGGCCTTGAGTTACGGAGGGCGCACCGAAATCGTGGAAGCCGTGCGCGAAATTGCGACCAAAGTGAAGAGCGGCGCGATCGAGCCCGCCGAAATCAACGAGCAAATGTTCGCGCAACATCTCTACACCCGCCCGTGGCCTGATCCTGATCTGCTGATTCGGACCAGTGGCGAAATGCGGGTGAGCAATTTTTTACTGTGGCAGATTTCCTACGCGGAACTGGTCGTGACCCAAACGCTCTGGCCGGATTTCCGGAAGGCCCAATTCAACGAGGCGCTGGAAGAATATACGCGACGCCACCGCCGCTTTGGCGCAGTCTAATCACGAAATGTCCACAGCCACTCAACCTTCGTCGCCCCCCTCGAAAGGAAAAATCTTTTTCCGCCGTCTCTTCAGTTCCATCGTGCTTTGGACGATTGTCATTTCGGCGTTGTTCTCCAGCAACGCGGCCGCCGATTATGTTTTCCTTCTCATCATGGTTTTGCTTGCGGGACTGGGATTGGCTGAGTTTTACGGAATGGTTGAGAAGCGGGAGTTTTTCTGTTTCCCGCGATGGGGCATTGCGGCCGGGTTGTTGTTGATGATTTTCACGTTTCTTCACTTGTCGGGCCGGTTGGGGATTCACGATTCCCCGGCGCGGGTGAACGATTTCGAAGTAATCTTCCTGATCATTTTCGTCCTGGGGCTTTGTCTGCGCCAATTCGTTTCGCAATCCAGCACCTCGGCCATTCTCGCCATTTCGACAACGCTTTTCGGGTTGATGTACGTGCCGTGGCTTTTGAATTTCATCCAGAAGATTAATTTTTTCCGCGGCATCGATGGAAACGGCAATTATTACGTTCTTTATTTCATTCTCGTGACGAAGTTCAGCGATCTGGGCGCTTATTGTGTCGGTTCACTGATTGGCAGGCACAAAATGATTCCGCGTATCAGCCCGGGAAAAACCTGGGAAGGGTTTGGCGGTGCAATTGTCGTTTCCACGCTGGTTAGTCTGACGTTTGCGCATTTCGCCGGGAACAAACTGTTCGGCATGACCCCGCTGCACGCCGTCATTCTGGGAATCGTCCTGAGTTGCTCAGCGGTGGTGGGCGACTTGATTGAATCTATCTTCAAACGCGAAGCTGGCGTCAAGGATTCTGGGAAATTCTTCCCCGGCATTGGCGGAATTCTCGACTTGCTCGACAGTTTGTTGTTCAATGCGCCGTTGATGTATTTGTATTTGCGACACGTCTTAACACGGTAATTTGCGATTTGGGATTTACGATTTACGCGCTTTGAACACTATAAACTCCAATCTCATTTCAAGTTTATGACGCGTGAAGAAATGAAAGCTCGGACTAAAGCCTACGCAAATCGGATTGTACGTTTATGTCAAACCCTGCCAAAAAATGATTGGGTGGCGAAAACTTTAGGGTCACAACTTCTGAGAAGTGGCACATCTGTGGGCGCGAATTACCGGGCTGTTTGTCGCGCGAAATCGACTCCGGATTTTATAAACAAATTGCGCATCGTAGAAGAAGAAGGCGATGAATCATTGTTCTGGATGGAACTACTGGCGGACAACGGAATCGTCAAGCCGCCGCTCCTCGTAGAACTGATGAAAGAGGGCGATGAAATCCTTTCCATCGTTGTCGCCTCATCCAAAACCGCCAGATTCTCGAGAACCGCGTAAATCGTAAATCGTAAATCCAAAATGCGTAAAGTTGTTCTCCTTGGTTCGACCGGCTCCATCGGCACTTCGACGATTAAAGTCGCCGAGGATTTGCCGGATCGAATTCGGCTCGTTGGCCTGGCTGCGGGGAATAATGTCGAGTTGCTTTCGGAGCAAACGCGCAAGCATCGGCCGAAGGCTGTTTCGATTCTTGATCCGACTAAAGCGAAGCAGTTGGAATCGAGGGTTCCTTCGGGGACGGAGATTCATTCGGGCAACGAAGGTTTGGTAAAACTTGCCACGCTACCGGAAGCGGAAATCGTGTTGATCGCGATCGTCGGGACGGCGGGATTGCAGCCTGCCCTTGCGGCAATCCGCGCGGGAAAAGACATCGCCGTTGCCTCCAAAGAAATTCTCGTCATGGCCGGGGAGATCGTGATGCGCGAAGCGCGAAAGCATGGTGTTCGGGTTCTCGCGGTGGATAGCGAGCATTCCGCGATTTTCCAATGCCTCGACGAAAAACCCGCGAGTTCGGTTCGCAATCTCTGGCTGACCGCGTCGGGCGGCCCGTTTCGCACGACGCCGAAAGAGGATTTCCCCAATATCACGGTCGAGCGGGCGCTGAAGCACCCGTCGTGGGTTATGGGCCGCAAAATCACGATCGATTCGGCCACACTTTTCAACAAAGGCCTGGAAATGATCGAGGCCCGCTGGCTGTTCGATATCGAGATGGCGCGCGTCAAAGTCGTCGTGCATCCGCAAAGTATCGTTCACTCGATGGTCGAGTTCATCGATGGGTCGTTGCTGGCGCAGCTTTCCACGCCCGACATGTGTTTGCCGATTCAATACGCCCTGACCTATCCGGATCGCGTTCTCAACGACCGGGTGCAGACGAATTTCGCCAAGCTCGGCACGCTTACCTTCGAGGAACCGGACACCGACCGCTTTCCCGCCGTGAACCTCGCGCGCCGGGCAGGGGAGATTGGCGGCACGCTGCCCGCCGTATTGAACGCGGCCAACGAGATCGCGGTCGAAGCGTTCGTGAACCGGAAAATCAGCTTTCTGCAAATCAGTGAACTCGTCGGGCGCGTGATGGAGCGGCATCCTGTCACCGAACATCCGACCCTCGAAAAGATTCTGGAAGCCGATGCCTGGGCACGAAAGGAAGCGCTTTCCTAAGTTGCAACATCGGGATTCACCCGGTAAATTGCGCGTCCGTACGAAGTGACGGGAATATTCATGGCTCAAATTCTTAATTATCTTTATGTCGGCGGGGCGGTCTTGTTCCTGTTTGGGGCGGCGATCTTTATTCATGAGTTCGGGCATTTCTGGGTGGCTCGTCGTCGCGGCTTGAAGGTTGAAGCGTTCGCGATTGGTTTTGGCCCGAAAATCTTTGGCTGGACGCGCGACGGCGTCGAGTATTCCTGGCGGCTGATTCCGGCGGGCGGTTACGTGAAATTGCCGCAAATGGTGACTTCTCAGCAGTTGGAAGGGGCGGCGACCGAAGGGGCCGAAAACATTCCTCCGGCATCGCCCTGGTCAAAAATTCTGGTCGCCCTTGCCGGGCCGGCGATGAATGTTCTGTTCGGAATCGTCATCGCCTGCGTGATCTATGTCGTCGGCCTGCCCGTGGCGGTCAATCCGTCCATTATCGGATTTGTCCCCCCGACCTCAGCCGAAGCGAAGATGGGAATTCGCGAAGGCGATCGCATCGTGCAAGTGAACGGAAAGGTCGTCAAGTCGTGGCAGGACGTGCAGTTGGAGACCATGACGGCGCGTACCAATATCTTGCCTGTGATGATCGAACGAGACGGCGTGCGAACGACTTACCAGCTCAATACGATCATCAACGAAGTCGTGGGAATGAAGATGCTGGACCTTGACCCGAAAGATCACCCCGTGATCGTCGAAGTGAAAGCCGGGATGGAGGCGGAAAAAGCCGGGCTCAAAGTGAACGACACGTTTTTGTCCTTTTCCGGCGTCCCAATCGTTGGGCAGGAGCAATTGACCCGTCTAATCCAGAAAAATCCCGGGCAGCCAAGTGAGATCGAAATCAAGCGCGGCGATGAGAAGATTAAGATGACGGTAACGCCGCAGGTTGATCCCACGACGAAGAGAGGTTTGCTAGGTGTGATGTTGAGCCCGAGCACGGTGACCGTTTACCAGGTGCAGAAACCCGGCCCCACTCCCAAGGAGCAGATTCTCGGAGTTCTGGACATGATGGGCCGAACTTTCAGCGCTCTGTTTCATCACAAGGAAACGGGCATCGGTGCCAAAGATTTGAGCGGACCGGTCGGAATTCTTTCCAGCCTCGCCATCCAGGTAAACACGGACTATCGCCTGGCCTTGAGTTTCATGGTCCTGCTCAATATCAACCTGGCCATCCTGAATCTGCTTCCCATACCCGTGCTCGATGGCGGGCACATCCTGATGTCAATTTACGAAGGCTTGACGCGCCGGAAGATCAGCGTGCGTTTCGTCGAGTACACCACGACTGCTTTCGCGATCCTGCTCATTTCGTTCATGCTTTATGTTTCGTTTTTCGATTTTCGCCGGCTGCCGTTGTTGCGAATGATGTTCAAGCGCCAGACTCAGGTCGAGCAGACCCATCCTGCAGAGGAGCCGGCTGTGACCATCCCGGCGCAGTAAATCCATGCAATATTGTTCCTCGCCTTACGTATTTCAGCGTCGGACGACTCGCGAAGTCGTGGTCGGCGATCCCGCTCGCGGCGGAGTGATCATTGGCGGCGACCATCCGGTTGTAAAACAGTCGATGCTCACCTGCGACACGATGGACACAGCCGAGTCGGTCAAACAAACGCTCGATCTCGTCGCGGTGGGCTGCCAGATCGCGCGTATCACAGCGCCCACGGTGAAGGACGCGGCGAATCTGAAGAATATTGTTGCGGAGTTGCACGCCCGGAATTGCTTCGTCCCGATTGTCGCCGATATCCATTTCAAACCGGACGCAGCCATGGAGGCGGCCAAGTGGGTGGAAGTGGTTCGAGTCAATCCAGGCAATTACGCCGATTCAAAAAAATTTGCGGTCAAAGAATACAGCGACGAGCAATACGCCCTCGAACTGCGCCGGATCGAGGAAAAATTCACCCCGCTCGTATTGCTCTGCAAACAACTCGGGCGCGCCATGCGCATCGGCACCAACCACGGTTCGCTCAGCGATCGGATCATGAATCGTTTTGGCGACTCGCCCCTCGGCATGGTCGAGAGCGCGTTGGAGTTCGCCCGAATCGCGCGCAAGAACGATTTCCACAATTTCAAGTTCTCGATGAAATCGAGCAACCCGAAGGTGATGATCGAATGTTATCGGCTGCTCGTGGCGCGGCTTGATGAATTGGGGCCCGACTGGAATTATCCCATCCACCTCGGGGTCACAGAAGCGGGTGAAGGCGAAGATGGCCGAATCAAGAGCGCCATTGGAATCGGTTCGCTCCTTTGCGATGGTCTGGGCGACACCATTCGCGTCTCGCTCACGGAAGATTCGCCGAACGAAATCGCAGTGTGCAACGACCTGCTGGCACTGATTCCTGTGTTGACCAATTCTGCGTTCCCGGTGCCGCAATCCGAGTTTCCATTCGACCCGTTCCACTTCGAGCGGCGCGTTACGCCGGAAATCGAGCTCAACGAGCAGATCAAATGCGGCGGTGAACAAACCGTGCGGGTTGTCGTCACCCGGGCGACCTGGGAGAAGGTCGCGCCGAAGATCCGGCCCAGGGACGATGTCAGGCCGGAGGCTGTTTATGAAGATCTGAATATTTTCGAGATTGATCCGATCGAGGAGTTTTCCATCAATTGCGCCACCCAACTGGTCACTGTCAGAGACGGTGTAAATCTGCCAGCCATCACCGCGTTTCGCCTGCTCGCGGCAAAATTAAAGCGGCTGGGTTCAAATAATCCCATCCTGCTCAAGGATTGCCTCGACAGTGGCACGGGCGTCTCGCCCGTGAGTTTCCAAACAGATCAGAGCACAGGCGGGACACCCGTGCCACTGGAACCGAAAATCGCTTTGCTGCGCGCCTCGGTCGTCATTGGATCGTTGCTTGCGGACGGAATCGGCGACGCCATTTTGGTTCGGGGCGAAACGGGCGGCGGACAATCTCTGCGCCTTTCCTACAATATATTGCAGGCGGCGGGATGTCGTTCGTTCAAGACTGATTATGTCGCCTGCCCGTCGTGCGGTCGCACCCTGTTCAATTTGCAAACCGTCACGGCGCGGATCAAAGCGCGCACCGAACATCTCAAGGGGGTCAAAATTGCAATCATGGGTTGCATTGTGAACGGACCGGGCGAAATGGCCGACGCGGACTTCGGTTACGTCGGCGGCGCGCCCAACAAAATCAATCTCTACGTCGGAAAAACGCCGATCAAATTCAATATTCCCGAAGCGGAAGCCGTGGATCGCCTCGTTGATTTGATTCGGGAACATGAGAAATGGGTGGAACCGGAGGATAACGCGCAAACCGATCCGGATCTCGCTGTGGCCGGTGCCGTAAAAAACTGATATTGTCGTGTGTCGCCGGATCGCCGTATAAAAAAATCTAAAAATAAGCTGGAACTTATCTAAAATTCGTTCATCACAATATTAGTGATTGCCTTACCCTGGGGGTAAAGGATGCCGTCAGCGGAAACCTTTTCAGAGGCAGCGATCGTCCTGATTCAAAAACTCAAAAAAAGCCAAACCAGAAAAACAGAGACATATTTATGAAAAAAATCCTCCTTTCAGCGTTATTAACGGGAAGCCTGTTGTCCGGTCAGGCAGCGCTTTTCCAGTATTCCGTGACGCTCGATGGCCCCAGTGAATTTCCAGTCAACGCGTCTCCAGGAACAGGATTTGGCTTAGTGGACTATGACGACGTTGCCCATTCCCTACAGATACAATTGTCCTTTTCAGGGCTGATTGGCACTACATCTGCCGCTCATATCCACGCTCCCACAACGGCTCCTTTTTTTCAAAATGCGGGTGTCGCCACGACAACTCCAAATTTTGTCGGCTTTCCTCTTGGCGTCACGAGCGGGTCATTCTCAAACACGTTGGATTTGACCTCGGCCTCCAGTTGGAATGCATCCTTCGTCGGGACCAACACCCTGGCGAATGCTGAGTCCAGGCTGGCCACGGCGTTGGCCGAAGGAAAGGCTTACTTCAACATTCACTCAACCTCTTTTGCAGGTGGGGAAATTCGCGGCTTCATGGTGCCGGTGCCCGAGCCAGGCACGTTTACTCTGATCGGTTTGGGCGCAGCCGGATTTGCGGCGGGCGCGTACCGTCGCCGTCGTCCGGTAAAATAATCCTCCGGGACACAGCCTGTTGACGTTTGGTTCAACTTGACCGGTCGCCGCTAATCAGATCCCGATGATCGCCCTTTCGGGATCTTGCCCAAATGAAGCATTAAAAATCCGTGCAAGAATCGGCTGATTTCCTCATTTTGGCTCTCGCTCAGTTTTAGTCGCGATAACTCCGCCCAGTTGAGTTCCAGAAATTTTTGCAGGATCAGTTTTGCTCCGGCTGTCAATCGAGCGGCGCTCAAATCGGGTTTTAAGCCAAGGTTTACGAGAAGTTTCATTTCAAACGCATACACCGTTAGCGGCTGCGGAGGGATATTGGGAAGATGCCGGAGCAAGCCGCCGAACAATGGGAAAATTTCCGGCAGCGGCGTATCTGTTTCTGTCGTTTGTTCGATGAGCGCGGCGCAGTAGCACGCCTGTTGCACGTATCCGAGTTCCCGCCGCAAGAAGCTGTGGGTCTCTCGCAGAACGACCTCGCGCAGATTGTGGAGTTCGCTCCTTCGGCTTCTCTGGAAACTGAAGTCGGCTTCGTAAAACAAATCAAGTTTGCCGCGAAAGGGAGACTTGGGACGGCGCGCGCCTTTCGCCACCGTCGCCACTCGCCCAAGATCGGGCGTGAGCCAATGCACGATCAAACTCGTCTCGGTCAATGGGCGAACGCGGAGGATCAAGCCGATGGTGCGTTCATCCATTTTTGGCCCCGGGTTTCCGCCGCAACTGGGCCAAGGGAAATTGTAGTTCCAGAATTTTCAGCACGCGATTCTCTTCCCGCTTCATTTTCCGGCGCGCGACCGGATTCAAATCGTCGAAGCCCCGAAGGTGCAGAATTCCATGAACGACGTATCGGGCCAATTCGGACTGCCAGGTCGTTCGAAATTGTATGGCCTGCGCCACCGCGTCATCAATGGATACGAAAATTTCGCCATGCATCGTGGACGGCGCAGGCTTCATCGCACTGGATGCGTTCGCCGTGGTTTTTTCCTCCGCGTAATCGAAGGTAACCACGTCGGTCGATCCGCTGTGCTGTAGAAAGGTTTCGTTGACCTTAGCCATCTCATCGGCACCCACGAGCCGGATGCCCAGTTCAAATCGGGATTCATGAAACACTTCTTTCAAAGTGAATAGGGCAATTCTTCGCAACAGGCGCAGGTTGATTTTCCGCGACTTCTGGGAATTTCGCAGGCAAAGCACGCTCATGCACTCTGGCGTTTGCCGCGATGTTCCTCATAGGCCCCGATGATCTTTTGGACAAGCGGATGCCGCACGACGTCGCGTTTGGTGAACTCGGCAATCGCGATGCCGTCAATTTTCTTCAAGGCGTGAATGGCTTCGATGAGGCCCGATTTTTTGTGCGACGGCAGATCGACCTGTGTCGGGTCGCCGGTGATGATTGCCTTGGAGCTGTGCCCGAGGCGGGTGAGGAACATGAGCATCTGCTCGGTGGTCGTGTTCTGGGCCTCATCCAGGATGATGAAAGCGTGGTTCAAAGTGCGCCCGCGCATGTAGGCCAGCGGCGCGATTTCGATCACGGCGCGCTCCATGTTCTTTTGGATTTCCTCGACCGGGATCATGTCGTGCAGCGCGTCGTAAAGGGGGCGAAGGTAGGGCGTGATTTTTTCCAGCAGATCTCCAGGCAAAAAACCAAGCGCCTCACCGGCTTCGACTGCCGGGCGGGTGAGAATGATCCGGGTAACCTTTTCCTCCTTCAACGCCTCGACGGCCATCGCCATGGCGAGATAGGTTTTCCCTGTGCCGGCCGGTCCCACACCGAACGTGATATCATGCTTGCGAATCGCCTCGACGTAATTCTTCTGCCCGAGCGTTCTGGGCGTGATAGCCGATTTCCGGATCGACGTCTGGATTTTGTCAGAATAGAGATTTTTTAACACGTCGATCCCGTCATTCTTCGCGACGTTTAATGCCTGCACGAAATCCCGGTTCCGAATCGGGGCGCCGCCCTTGATGGATTCTTCGAGCAGATGGAAGAGTTGTTTGGCGCGGCGAATGTCTTCGACCGAGCCATCCAGTTTAATCCAGCCTTCGCGAGAGGTCGCTTTGACCTTCAATTCTTCTTCCAGCAGGTGAAGGTTCCTGGGTTCGTTGTTGAAGAGCTGTTGCGCGAGGCGTGCATTTTCAAAGTGAAGGGTTTCGGAAGTCATAGGCGTTAATTCATGTTGGGCTTCCCAAGGGCCCTTGGTTCATAAGGGGCGGAGATCGCGGAGAGTTTCATAGAGCTAATTCGGTGCGCAACTTTGCCGCCAATTCCTTCAACGCTTCGGGTAAGACGGTGGTATTCGCAAGCACCGGCATGAAATTGGTGTCCCCGTTCCAGCGGGGGACGATGTGGATGTGCAAATGTTCCGCGATTCCCGCGCCCGCGACTTTACCGAGATTCACGCCGATGTTAAAACCGTCCGGCTTCATGACTTTTGTCAGCGCGTTCTGGCATCGGCGCAGAAGTTTCATCAGGTCGCTGGTTTCCTCATCAGTCAGCCCGTCGAAGTCCGGCGTTTCTTTGTAGGGCAGCACGAGCAAGTGCCCACCCGTGTAGGGAAAGCGATTGAGCAGGGCGAAACACGTGCGGTCGCGCGCGACAACCAGATTCTCGATGTCATCACTCGACTGGGCAATCTGAGCGAAGAGCGATCCGCCGGGCGGATTTTTCGGCGCAAGGATATATTGAATCCGCCACGGGGCGTGCAGAGATTCCATGGGCACACGCTAGTCGGCGCGGAAAAATTTGTCAAAACAACGGCACAGGCCGGATTTGGAAACAACTTCACCACCTCGGAAGTCATGGACGGACGCTTTCGCGCGTGCCTTTTTGGTTTCTGCTATTGCTAGTTCAGTGATTTGAAATATTTTTTCCTCATGCCGAAAGTTACTGTTCTGCCCGCCAATAAGTCCGCCGAAGTGCCGGCGGGCGAACTCCTGCTCGAAGCGGGCGAAAAGGCGGGTGTGGAAATGGAAGCCGGTTGCTTCAATTGCTCCTGTGGAACCTGCGTGGTTGAAGTTGTCAGCGGAATGGAGAACCTCGAGCCGCCCTCCGACGAGGAACTCGATGTCCTGGATGCGTGGAACAAAGATCCGGAAAAGTATCGGCTCACCTGCGTCGTCAAGGTTAAGAACGGCGACGTCACCATTCGGGCCGGACATTGATGGCAAAGAAATATTTGCACCCAAACGCCAAAGCCGCCTAGATTCTACCATGCTTCAAATCCTCGCCAGCGACGGAAAGACCGCCTCGGTTTCCCCGCAGCAGAACCAATACAGGGAAGCATTCCGCTGGATGATGTTTGGCCGGTTGCTCGACGACAAGTTTGCGACCCTTTATCGCGGAGGAAAAATTCACGGCGGCGTGTTCATCGGGCGCGGCCAGGAAGCGGTGAGCGTTTCCCTGGGGCTTTCGTTGCGCAAGGGGGACATCTTCGCGCCGCTCATTCGAGATTTGTCCGGCCGCCTCGCATTTGGCGAGCCGATTCTGGATGCTGTGCGGACGTATCTCGGCTCCGCGCTTGGTCCCATGCGCGGCCGGGATGGAAATGTGCATCGTGGCCGGCCCAAAGAAGGATTGCTCCCGATGATCAGCCATCTGGGCGCGATGATTCCCGTCGTCAATGGAATGTTGTTGGCTCGACGATTTCAAAAGCGCGAAGGCGTGGGCGCGACTTGTTTGGGCGAGGGCGGGACTTCCACCGGCGCGTTCCACGAGGCGCTCAACCAGGCTGCGGTTGAAAAGTTGCCGCTCATTCTCGTCGTCGCCAATAATCAATTTGCCTACTCGACGCCCAGTTCGCGGCAGTTCGCCTGCGAAACCTTGGTGGACAAAGCCGTCGGTTACGGGGTCGAAGGGCACGATTTGGACGGAACCGACTTGAGCGCTTGCCTGAAAACCATGGGCCAGGCCGTCGCCAGTGCGCGCAACGGCGGGGGGCCGCAGTTGATCGTTGCAAAGCTGCTTCGCCTGTGCGGCCACGGCGAACACGACGATGCCCATTACATCGATCCGAAGCTCAAGGATTCTCCCTGTGGCCGCGACTGCATGGCCGTGGCCGAGGAATTTCTTCTTGCCCAAAAATTGGCGGACGCGACCACAATCGCGAGCTGGCGAAATGATTTTCAACAGCAGATTGAAGAAGCCGTGGCAAAGGTCCAGCGTGAAGCGGGGCCGGATCCGTTCAAGGAGACCTGGCAGGCGATCTCCTCCACGCACTTGATGGAACTGCACAACGCAATCGGGTCAAACGAATGATCACTTATCTCGAAGCCATCCGTGAAGCGCAGGCCAAGGCCCTGGCGGATGATCCGCGCGTTTATATCTACGGGCAGGATGTCGGCGCGTTCGGAGGCGCATTCAAGGCGACCAAGAATCTCGCCAAGGAATTTCCGGGCCGCGTCTTGGATGCGCCGATCAGCGAGGACGCCATCCTGGGCTCGGCCGTCGGCGCGGCGATCGAGGGAATGCGGCCGATCATCGAAATGCAGTTCGCCGATTTCTCCACGGTCGGCTTGAATCAAATCATCAACAATGCCGCGACTCTCTTTTGGCGCACGAATGTCTCGTGTCCAATCACGATTCGCCTGCCCTCCGGCGGAACCTCGGGCAGCGGGCCGTTCCACAGCCAAAATATGGAGGCGCTTTACGCCCATTATCCCGGCCTGATCGTGATGACGCCCGGGACGGTCGAGGATGCCTACAGCATGTTGCTCGAAGCCGTCGCCATCGATGACCCCGTAATTTTCTGCGAGCACAAATATCTCTATTACCATCTCAAGGCCGACAAATTGCCGACCGAAGCCATGCCCGTGGGCAAGGCTCGAATCGCGCGCTCGGGCCGTGACCTGACCATCGTCACCTACAGCGCGATGCTCCACGAAGCGCTCGCCGTGGCCGAGGAACTCGCGTCCGAGGGAACCGAGATTGAAGTGGTCGATCTCCGCTCAGTCAAGCCGCTCGACACCGATACCGTGATCGCTTCCGTGGCGCGCACTGGAAAATTATTGGTCGTGGGAGAGACGTTTCCCTGGGGCGGAGTCACGGCGGAGGTGATCGCCCGCGTCGCGACCGAGGCGTTCGACCTGCTCGACGTTCCTCCGCAGCGATTGAATGCGAAGGACACGCCGGTTCCGTTTCACCCGAATCTTTGGGCGGCCCATCGCCCGACAGCGCGGAGCATTGCCGTCGCTGCGAGAAATCTTTTGCGAAGTTGAACCCTGTGAAAACAACAAATACCAAACACCAAGATCCAGAGAAACTTCAAACCTCATGCGCCAGTGCTGTTTCGTGCGTGGCTGGTTTGAGATTTGAAGTTTGGAGCTTCCGTGGATGTTGGATGTTGGATGTTGGAGCTTTTTAATATGCCGCAAATTCCAATCATCATGCCGCAGCTCGGCGAATCGATTGCCGAGGCAACGATCGTTAACTTTCTCGTCAAGGCCGGCGATACCGTCGCCGTGGACCAGGACGTCATTGAAGTAGAAACCAACAAGGCGACGATGAACGTGGCCGCGCCTTGTCCGGGTAAGGTCGAAACTTTCAGCGTCAAACTGAACGAGAGCTATCCCGTCGGCGCCGTCCTTGGACACATCGATGCGAGCGCAGAGGACGCCGTACGGCTCGGCCTGGATGACGCGCCG
>Ga0163144_10006396_pt1 | contig 25993 bp, 23 predicted proteins | sample OliLak19BULKMAT1_FD_123175 | JGI IMG/M metagenome (GOLD analysis project Ga0163144, IMG submission 123175) | Freshwater microbial mat bacterial communities from Lake Vanda, McMurdo Dry Valleys, Antarctica - Oligotrophic Lake LV.19.BULKMAT1 | ecosystem: Environmental > Aquatic > Freshwater >...
CTAGCGCCACAAAGCAATATCAATAACAATACATACATGACTACGTTACAACTGCCAAAACAACATCTAACGCTAATGATCGCAGCAGCTTACGTCAAATTCCGTGGGGGAAGATCCGTCTGAGAACTTGCCTCCCAGCCTTTCGGAAGGCATGCGAGCCATTCGGGATTTCGATTCCAATTGCGAGTGACCTTCGAAGGTTATTGGATTCGCCTTGAAGGCATCGCCTTTACGGCAAACAGCCAGGCCGCAAGCAGCATCGTTGTTGCCATGGTTACCAGCATCAAGGGGCCAAAGCCGATCGTCGTGCGGTAGTAGCCCGCAACCAGAATCATTCCACCGGAGGCGAAGCCGCCGCTCATGTTGAGGATGCCGGCGGCGAGGCCGCGCAGTCGTGGGTCGACCAGTTGAAATGCTGCGGCGAAGGCGTTGGCAGAGAGTCCGCCGGCGAATAGGCCGAAGCCTGAGGACAGGCCCAGGCTGAGGGCCAGGGAATCGGTTGAAAAGGCGCCGTAGGCGAAGGGTGCGCAAAGGAATGCACCGGCGGCAGTAATTCCGATTCGGGAGTTTGGCCATTTGGGCTGTAGCCGGTCGGCCAGGAAGCCTCCGACCAGAATTCCAACGATGATTGCGCCCTGGACGAATAAGGTCGCCCATGAGCCGCTCAAGGTCATCGAAAGTTGAAAGCGTTCTCGCAGAAAGGTCGGGAACCAGGCGAAGAAGATCCATTGCATCGAACAATAAGCTGAGAACGTTGCGGCCAGGAGCAGGAATGGGAAGCTCTGGACAATCGCCCATGGGCTTGCTGCTGCTTCCGATGTTGGCGGAGGCGGAGGCGAGGCTGGCATTCCGCGAAGCATGATCGGGCTGAAAATAAGGCCCGCCGCGCCAGCTGCGAGAAACGCGGTTCGCCAGCCGGCATTGTCGGCTGCCCAGCCGCCGTACCAGCCGCCAAAGATCCCACCGGCAAACTGGGCCGATTGGTGGATGCCGAGAGCCCGGGACCTCTGCGACTCAGGATAGTGAGTCGCCAAAAGTGCCAGAGCGGTTGGATAGTAGAGCGCCTCGGTGAGGCCCATCATCACTCGCCAGAATAGGAACGAAGCCGGTGAGGCGGCAAGGCCACAGCCGATCGTTGAGGCACTCCAGAGGATCAGGCTCGCAAGGATGATGCGGTCGCGCCGATAGCGGTCGGCCAGGTAGCCAGCCAGCGGCATTGCCGGAGTGTAGGACCAGAGAAACAGCGTCCCGACCCAGGCGATAGCGACCGGGCTGAAGCCGAGATCGCGTTCGAGCGCGGGCAGCATCGAGTAGACCATTTGGCGGTCGATGTAGTTGAGCGCGAATGCAATCCAGAGGTAAATCAGCGGTTGCATCAGAGGGGCTTGAAGATTCTTGGCTGTGGGCTGTAGGTCATCTCGAGATCGAGAGGGTAGAGGGGCCTCTGTGCGCGCCGGTGCCCGAGTCCGCGTACGTTGGCGCTGGTAGCGCCCGGGGCGTCCACGTGGAGTACCGCTGCCGCGCCGTCCTCAAAGAAGCGCGGTTGGCAGATTGGAGACTTGACGATGTTGATGTCGAAGTTGGCGGGGTCCTGTCCGCAGGCCAGCAAGAGCGTTCGGTCGTAGAGGCTTACGGCTCGGGTTGTGAGGATGACTGTGATTGGCCCGGCTTCGAGAACTGCGGTGTTGCCGGCTCTCCATGCTTCGCCGTGCGATTCGCTGCGCATGTCTCCATCGAAGAGCAAGCGCACTTTGCCAGTCATTTCGATAGGAACAAAGCGCGGGTCGAGCGAGCCTCCTACTTTCAGCGTGACGATGGCGCCAATTCCGGCCGAAAAGCATGATTCGACGGCTGGGGCGTCTACCAATGGCAATAACGCTGTGCGCATACATTTGGCTCTCAGGAGTTCGGCCAGAATTGCGTTGCTGTCGCCCGATGCGCCTGAGCTGGTTGCGTCCGCGGCATCCACTAGAACGACCCGGCCGGTCGCTTCGCTCGCCGAGCGAATGCTGTCGGCCAGGGAGGTGAGTGGCTGTTGCATTCGGCTGGCACAATCCCATAGGTCCTGAGCGAGGCTGATTCCGAGTTGTACTGCTGAATCCTCTGAACCTTGGGCCACGAGAAGAATGTTCGAGCTCAGGTCTTCGACGTCTGTGAAGGGGTTGCCGATGAAAAGGCCGGCGGACAGGCCCCCGGGCGAATTCTCAAACTCAATTGCACGTTGGACCAGGCCACCGAACAAGCCGGTTGTGGTCATGCATTGCGCGCCTCGAACGAGCACTGGCACGGGAACCCGGATTTGAACAGGACGAGCGTTGCCGTCCAGCAGATGCAGCAGCAGCCGGCCTGCTCGCTGACCGGTGGTGAAGAAATCTGTGTGAGGGTTGGTGTGGTAAACCACCACCGCATCGCTGTGAGTGAGGATGCGATCGGTGAGGATTCCGTGCAGGTCAAGGGAGACGACGATTCGAACGCCAGGACCTACGATCTTGCGCGTTTCCTCGACCAGGAAACCTTCAGTGTCTTCGGTTTCTTCAGAGGCGAGCGCACCGTGTAGGGAGAGATAAATGCCATCGAGGGGAGGGGCTTTTCGGATTGGCTCCAGGAACTCTTCTGACAAGCGGAGGAAGCAAGGCTCCGCCAAGGTGCCTGCGGAAGTGATGCCGCGTGCGCTGTACCCGCCAATCACCTTGAATTCCGGGCGGGTATCGAAGATGGAGAGAGCGCCGCCTACTTCTGAGCGAACCGGGCGGTGATAGTCGAGCACATCCTGGCCTCGATCCGTTAGAAAGTCTTCGTAGTGGCTGAGGACAGGGTTGAACGACGAAACTTCCTGCTTGCATTCATTGACGAGAATTCGGGGCATGGGAATGGCCCTTATTCTGTCATGACGTCCACTGGGGTACTAGTTGGCGCCGAGCTGCCTGGCCATTGCGAAATCCTGTTGCGCGCCGGCGGTATCGCCTAACTTGGCGCGGGCGGCGGAACGATTCTTATAGGCATTCGCGTAGCGGGGGTTGTACTTGAGCGCTAGCGTGTAGTTTTCTTCTGCTTGTTTCCATTCGGCGAGTCTCATGTGCGAGTAGCCCCGGCCGTTGTAGGCGATGGGGAAATCGGGCTTCCTGGCGATGGCCTGGGAGAACATCTCAATGGCCTTGCGAAAGTCCCCCGCCTGATTCAGCTCACGGCCCAGGAAGTTGAGGTTGTCTGGAGAAAGACTCTGTTTTGCATCGGCATCTACGCCCGGTTGCGGCAATTGGACCGAACGTGAGATGGGCGCCTGTTTGAGAGTTGATGGGTCGACTGCCTTTGCGGCAATGGGTTGCGACGCGGCAGGCTTGGGCGCGGCGGGTTGTGGTGCGGTTGTCACCGGCATTTCCGCAACCTGCCTTTCAGCCAGCGTCTGAACGGCCGACAAGGAGGATTCCTTAGGCATTTCTGCCCTTGGCACCAAGGCCGGCTGGCCGACGGGTTTCAATTTCTCATTGGTCTGGCTCAGGACATCCTTCGCTTCTTCGAGTGCAGGGTTGAGCTCAAGGGCCTTTTCGAGATCCGTCTTGGCCTTGTCGTAATGCTCAAGCAGAAAATGAGCACTGCCTCGCGCCAGCCATGCCTCGGCCATTTTTGGATTTAACTCGATTGCCTTGTCACGGTCAGCGAAGCCCTTTTCGTGCTTGCCGAGCAAATGGTAGCTGCCACCGCGAGCAATGTAGACTTCGGCTGACTTGGGCGAAAGTTCCACCGCCTTCTCACGATCCGCGAGGCTCGAATCTAATTGCTGCAATTCCGCATAGGCGGCAGCGCGGGCGAGCAGGGCGCTTACCGATTGGGGCTGGCGTTTGAGCGCTTCTGTGTAATCCATTACAGCGGCTTGAGGCTGATTCATCTGTTGATACGCTGCAGCGCGCAGTGTGTATGCCTTGGAATTGTCCGGCTGGGATTTCAGCACCATTGTAAAGTCGGGAATGGCGCGATCGAACTGACCGAGCTGCCCATAGACGTAGCCGCGCTCGAGAAATGCCTCGGCGTAATCAGGTTTGAGAGAAAGCGCCCGGTTGTAGTCCTCCACCGCATCCTGAAACTTGCCCATCAGCGTGTAAGCGACGCCGCGATCTTTGTAATTGCCCGGGGCGTCGAGGCGCAGTTTGATTGCTTTGGTGAAATCTTCGATTGCGGCGTCGTACTGGCGCAGGCGAACTTCGACTACACCTCGCGCGCTGTATAACTGACTGACATTCCGACCGAAACCTGCCGCTTTGTTGTAATCTTTGAGCGCGTCTTCGAGCTTGCCGGCCGAGGCCAAAACGTCTCCGCGTATCTGCCATGCTTCGGCATCGTTCGGGTCGGTTGCGAGGGCGCGGTTGAGGTCAGCCGCGCCGAATTCCGTCTCGCCTAGTTGCCAGCGGATCTTGCCTCGTTCGCGCCAGGCGGCGGCAAAATTCGCATCGGCCTCAATCGCCTCTGTACACGCGCGGAACGCGTCTTCCATCTTGCCTGACTCTTCAAGCTGGAGCGCGCGCTCCAATGCCTTTTTTGCCTTGGCAGAATCCCCCTTCGGGCTCTGTGCCGTGAGAGTGAACACTAAAAAGAAACTGAGTAAGTAGCGCATCAAATTACCTGCCGAAGTAGTTTTCCATCCTTGGTGAGCTTGAGCAAACCATCGCGCCAGATCACGGTGGAACCGGAAAGTCCGGCGATCCACACCATGAAGGCCCAAAGGTCCCAAACGGGAGCAAGCCAGAACGCACGCCTTGCCACAGGCGAATGAAGGACTAATGACCCTGCCATGAGCGCTGTCATCCACCTTATTATCGTCAGATATCCCGCCAGACTCCATGCTCCGGCGAGGATTGCCAGCAATATCCATAGCCCTGTGTGGGTAACAGGGAGGCCGAGGTATCCGCCGCCGCGGGAAACCCGGATGGTTCGGGCCCAGCGCACCTGATGTTGCCAGACACCGGCCCAGGTGTCGTCTCCAACGCTGGTCTCGACGATCAGCTCGGACATGTGTGAGCGCTTGCCCAAACGAGTGATGTGGCGAGCCAATTGGTAGTCATCCGCCAGATAGTCCTGAATCGCCTCGAAACCGCCGATTGCCTTGAGGTCAGCTTTACGGAACACCAATGTGGCTCCCAGGCCGAATTCCTTGATTCCAACCAGGGGGGCAACCAGGACGCTGGGAGCAAAATCAATCGCGAGGCCGAGCGCTTCCCAACCGCCGGGTACTGATTTGGCGCTGGCGCGGTAGAGCGCAGTGACGATACCGATGTCGTCATCGTCGAGTGGCGCGGTGACTTTTCTCAGGTAGCCGGCCGGCACAAGAATATCGCTGTCATTCACCAGTAAGAGCGGATACTTGGCCTCGCGCTCGAGATCGATCAATACTCCGACTTTTGCGTTGGCGGCAACGGTTTTGGAATGAATGATGCGGATGTCGAGGGCCGGGAACTCGCTTTGAAGTCGCTTCACCTCAATCAGACTGAGGTCTTGCGGATCGGCGGCTCCAAACAGGATTTCGAGCGGAGCAGAGTAATCCTGGGTTGCGTGCGAACGGATGGCCTCGTAGAAATCAGGGTCGAGGCCGCGAACGGGCTTGAGTATCGAAAGGGGCTGGGGGTTGCGCACTACAGTGGCGGGCAAAAGCAAATGACGCAAACACGCCGCCAATGCGGCGATTTGATATGCCGCCGAAACGCAGGCGATCAGTGTCAACAGATAGATCACAATTCGAGGAAGAAAACTCCGGCAGCAACTAAGAATGCTCCGGCCCATCTTCTCAAGCCTACATTCTCTCTTAAAACATAGCGAGCCATAAATGTTTCAGCCGGGATCGTCAGCGCCGTTGCTGGAACGGCGAAACTCAATTCCGCGATGGCGAGCAATTGGGTAAAGCAGAAGAAGCTGATTGCCATGAAGACGATCGACAAAGCCAGACGCCATTGTCCAAATAGCCGTGCGAGGACGGTGGCGGAGTGGACTTCACCGCTGGCCTTCATCGCACTGGACTGAAGGAGGTCGCAAACCATTGTGGAGATTACGATCCCGAATACCAGCGCCCACTTCATTGCGGGTCTGCTTTCGGAGGGGTTGCGGCGGTAAACAGGGTTCCGCTCAGGATCAGCGCCGTGCCGAGCCAGCGCTGCCAGGAAATCTGCTCACCGAGGAAGGCATATCCGATGAGGGCGTTTAAGACATAACCTACGCTCGTAACAGGCAGCACGTAGGAAAGATCGGCCCAGGACAGGAGCGTAACTCTGGAAAGCGTCCAGACCGCGAGTAGAACGATGCCTGCGATCACCCACGGACTCAGCAAGGCGTCAATCGGACCAATTCCGGTGAATGCCCAGCCCATGGGATGCTTCATGCCCCAGGACAGCGCGAAATTACCGATGACATTCGCCGCTACAACGAATGCCGTGAGCAGATAGACGCGCGATCTCGAAGCCGGCATCAGTCGCCAGTGGCGGCGTAGCTGGCCTCTTTGGCCTTCTTCTTGTGGTCGGCTACAAACTTCTTGCGCTTGGCACGAAGTGCGAGGTATTCGCGGGCTTCCTTGACCAGGCGGCGGCGCTCATCGGTGTTGAAGATCGCCTTGCGGACAACGCGCCAGGCTGCCCTCGGTCTGAAGTAATACTCGCCGTAGAACCGCTCGACGGATTCGACTAATTCTCCACGATCAAGGCCGGGATAAACAACGGTTGGCAACTGGTGGCCCAACTCGTCGGTCATGGCGGCATCGAGTTGTATCAGGTCATTTTTCTGAGCGTAATCGTAGAATTCGGTGCCTGGATAGGGGTGAGCGATCGAAACCTGGATGGTTTCGCAATCGAGTTTTTTAGCGAAGTCGATGGTTTGCTGGATGGTCTGGCGGGTTTCGCCGGGTAAGCCGACGATGAAGTCTGCGTGTACGGTCAGGCCGAGGTCATGGGCGTTCTTTGTAAAGCGCTCGGCCATGTCGACCGTTGCACCCTTCTTGATGTTCTTCAGGATTTCGGGCGCACCGGATTCGTAGCCCACGATCATGAGGCGGCAGCCCGCTTCCTTCATTGCGGCGAGTGTTTCGCGGTCGGTTGTGACGCGACTGGTGCAAGACCAGGTGAAGTTCAGTTTCTTCAGTTCTTTGCAGAGCTCGATCGTACGGTCTTTCTTGTAGTTGAAAGTGTCATCGTCGAAGAAGATCTCTTTGAGGCCATTGAAGTTTTCAAGCGACCAGCGGACTTCATTCACGATGTCATTGACAGAGCGCAGCCGCCAACGATGTCCCGAGTGGGTTTGTGGCCACAGGCAGAAGGTGCACATGGCCGGGCAGCCGCGCGAAGTATAGAAGCTGATGAAGGGATGCAGCAGGAATGGAACGTTGTAGCGCTTGAAATCAAGATCCCGCTGGTAGACCTTAGACACCCAGGGCAACTCGTCGAGGTTTTCAATGTATGCGCCTTCAGGATTGTGCATGATGCCGCCATCCTTGCGGTAGCTCACGCCCGGCAGTTCAGCGAGCGGAGTGCCCTTGGCGTAATTCACAACTTGATAGTCAAACTCACGGCGCACAATGAAGTCGATTGCTTTGGAGGCTCGCAGAGTCTTTTCGGGCTCGACGGTAACGGGCGGACCCACGAAGCAAACCTGCAGCTTGGGGTTGGAATCCTTCATCATTTCGGCAATCTTGACATCCACATGGAAGCCAGGAGTAGAGGTGAACAACACTAGCAACTCGAAGTCCCGTGCCATGGCCACGGTGTCTTTAATCGTGATCTTGTGAGGCGGCGCATCGACGACCTTCGAGTCGGGCAAAAGCCCTGCGGGATAGCAAAGCCACACCGGATACCAATAACTTTCGATTTCGCGGGTAGCCGGCCAGCGAGAGCTTGCGCCCCCGTCAAAGCCCTCAAAAGAAGGTGGGTTCAAAAATAGTGTGCGCATAAATGCAGATTTGCCAACGGTTTCAGTTTAGCAGTTGGTACAAGCCTAGAATCGAATTCCAATCAGGAATTCAGTCTGGTTAGACCGAGGCGTGAAGCTGGATCGAATCCAGCGGGTGAAGCGCAGTTCAGGCTCGATTTTGATGGGCAGCAGGCCCAATGTGACTCCAGCCGCCACAGTCAGCCCTGGGTGGCTCTTGTCAAATTCGGGAATCCGCCTGAACGTAACGCCCCCGGCAAAAAACGGCTTGAGAGCGATCAAATTGAGCCTCTGCTTGATCAGCACCGGAATCTGGTAAACCGTGGTCGAGTTCGTACCCGACCGGTAGCGCTCGACCATGAATCCGGTTTCGAAAGTCGGCAGTATAGGCAGGCTCAATTCCAGGTAAGGGCCGCCCTTGAAGGGTAATATCTCACTGCCTGGGCTTGTATTGTTGACGTATCCCGCCTTTAAACCAACACTGACTGGCAACTGCGCAAAAGCGGCAGAGGCGAGGACGACGAAAAGCAATATGAAACGCATCTGCAGTTAGGATGCCGGCTTACGTGGCGCCGTTTCAGCGGCCAGTCGCGGCTCGTCGAACTGCATTTTCAAAAAAACTTTCCCGATCAGGCGGGTATCGGCCTGGTAGTCGACCTTGGAAAGGAAATTATGAGTGCCTTTCAATTCGTAATCCCGCGTGAGATCGGCAGTCTTGAAGATCACCGATGGGTTTTTAACCAGACGCCCGGTCTGGCGCATTTCGCGCCCAGTGTTCTCTTCCAGCCAGAGTTCTCCCTTGAACAGGCCGATCATCTTGCGGATGGGTGTCAGCTCAAAGATCATGGCGACGCGGTCGCCGAAGCTATCCTTGCGTTTGAATTTGAACCGGTAATTCTGAGGCGTGATGGCGGGTATCTGGCTCTCGGAGGCTTCCTGCTCAGCGCTTAAATAGACACCGATCACCTTGGTCTTGACGATGTTGTCGCCGGTGAACGACTTCATCTCGTAAGAGATGTGTCCATTCGCTGCCACACTCTTTTCTGCCACCATGGAGCCTTTCTTGCCTACATTTGGCAACTCCGCGTCAATTTGCACGCGGGTGACAGTCGGCTGTCGCTGGATGGCCGCCTGATCGTTGCGATCCAGGTAACTCTTGAGTGTAGGACCCGCGGCGCCGAGGCTGAGGGGGTCGAAAATGGGCGCCGGCTTTTGGGCGGACCGGCATGAGACAAGCAGCATGAGTAGCATTGCCAGAATGAAGGTAGAAACAAATTTCATTGAGTTACAGAGTTTCCAAATCGAGCAAGTATCCCCGCTTGCCGACATTGATTCCGGTCGTTTTCCCTTCATGTCCTAATTGCGTTTGAACGCCTTCTGCTTCGTGGATGTGTCCGCATAGAAAGTAACGCGGAGAAACACGGTCAAGAAAGCTGGCAATTGCCGTAGATCCGAAATGTCGCTTTCCCGCCCCCAGGTCGAGCGCCGTATTGTAAGGCGGGCAGTGGCATGCAAGTACAAGCGGGTCGAGCTTTTCAAACGGCTCGAGCCGCTTGGCCAGTTCTTCCTCCGCATACTCACCGGGAGTATCGAACGGCGTCGGGTTGGAGTAGCCGAGAGCGGCCAGGTGGACGCTTCCGAGCTGTTGTGAGCGGGCATGCATGTTTACGAGGCCGTAGGCGTTACAGAGGGTTTCGATGTCGCGAGTGCTCTCATGGTTGCCAGGAATTACAAAGACCTTCCCTGCCTGCCGGCGAAGGATTTCCCCCGCCTTGTCCAGTCCTCTAGCCCAGGACACTAAATCTCCGACACAGAAATAATAGTCCGCTGTCTGATCCATCAGACGGTCGAGCGTCTTCAGATCTGAATGAATGTCGGAGAAGAACAGAATACGCATCTCGCAATCTCCATTGTCGCCATTTTGGCCGAGTGGAGTAAACAATCATCGAATTGCTTGTTGCCAGGATGGCTAGAAAGCCTTCCGAAGGAACAAGCCGTTCGTCGAGTCAACGAAGACAGAGTAAGCCGATGAACCAACGCTTGCGCCCCAGATCACTCGCCACGCAGCGACCGGATTGCGATCTGTAAATTCGAGCAGCATGGAAATGGGCACGCCGGGATTCTTGGCCGCATAGTCCTTCGAATTCTCGAGAGCAACCCTGTAAATTTCGTCTGTGTCCTTCTTGACGGCCTGGATGACGAAAGGTTGAGCCAGCTTCGAAGGGCCACTATAGGCTTCATCGTTGGGATTGTAGACTCCCTCGAACAAACCGTCTTCCTGAACTACGGAATAGGTGCAATTCTTGATCCGGTTCTTCGACGGCGAAACGAAGGTGACTTGCCAGGCGAAAGCTTTGCCAGGAGGGGCTTGTCTCGATTTCAAAAACAGGTTTTGCACGCGCAGCACCTGGATGTCCTGCGCCCACTGCCGGGATGGCCCGAAGCAACGGTATAAGCCGGTGAGACCCGTTACTGGCTCAACAGGTGCGGCGGGTTTGCTCTCTGCCTCCTTCTTGGCCGAGGGCCCCGAGCAGGAGACGGCCAGGATGGCCGCGCAGATTGTGCCGATGGAAAGGAGTTTCACCTTATGAAATAATAGCGCCAGCGAACTACAAACTTGCTAGAAGGGGCCTCCATGATTTTCAAATCTCTTCCCTGCCTGATCTCGATAGCCGCCGTGATGGCGTTTGGCCAAGAAACTACAACCCCTCCCACTACTGGCGGCGCGACCGCTGGCGGCGCCCCCGGAGGGGCTCCAGGCGGTACGACTGGTGGAACCCCAGGTGGAACCCCGGGCGGAACCATCGGCCTGCCCGGAAATAACCGCAACACTAGCCCATTCCCCCAACAGCAGCAACCCAATATGGACCAGATGCAAAACCGGCCCATCTTTCTTTCGGGCAAAGTCCGAATGGAAGACGGCTCCGCACCGCCTGAAACCGTCACGATTGAGCGCATGTGCATGGGACGCGGCACTCCGATCCCCGAGGGCTATACCGATTCCAAGGGCGGGTTTGGCTTTCAAGTTGGACAACGGGCAGGAATGCTGCCGGATGCCAGCATTAGCACTGGGGATGATGGGTTTGGCAGTCGACCGGGGGGGATGTTCGGGAACACATCCGGGCGCAGTGGCATCAGCGAGCGCGATCTGATGAGCTGCGAACTACGGGCGAGTTTGCCGGGCTACCGCAGCACCATTGTCAACCTCTCGGGCCGCCGTACTCTCGACAATCCTGATGTTGGAACGATTATTCTGCGCAGGCTGGGTGATGTCAGTGGCTTCACCACCAGCGCCACATCTTTGATGGCCCCCAAGGAAGCGAAGAAGTCACTAGAAAAAGCACGCAATTCGCTCAAGAAGAATAAGCTGCCCGATGCCCAGAAGGAACTCGAGCTGGCTGTGGCTGCGCACCCTAAATATGCAGAGGCCTGGTACGAATTGGGCCGGGTGCAGGCGATGCAGAACAACCTCGATGCTGCCAAGAGCAGTTACCAGAAATCTCTCGAAGCCGATGATAAATTCGTCCGGCCGTACCTGGGACTGGCCGCCATGGAAGCACAGCAGCAACGTTGGGTTGAGGTGAAGCAGCTCACGGAAAAAGTCATTAAGCTGAATCGCTACGACTTTCCCGCTGCATTTTTCTACGGCGCAGTTGCCAATTACAACCTTCGGGATTCGGAAGCTGCCGAGAAACTGTGCCGGTCTGGCATCGAAGCCGACCAGTATCATCAAATGCCAAAGATGTCCCATTTGCTTGGCATGATTCTGACCGACAAGCAGGACTTCAAGGGTGCCAGCGAACACCTTTCCGCCTATGTGAAGTTTGCCCCCAAAGCGAACGATATCGAACAGGTCAAGAAGCAGTTGGCTGAGATCAATGGCAAGGTAGCGCAAACGATACCTTAGACCGGTACCCCTATTGGGGGGTGTTTAAAACCCCCCTATCCCCCGTGCGGTCCATGTGACTAGTCGCCGATTCACCGAATAGTACTGATACCTGTTTGGCCAAAGTACCTTGAGGACCAAACTAGAGAAGCGAGACTATTGTGATCACGGACATGTCGATGGAGCGCGCCAATTTCGAGAAGTGGAAGCCGAAGGAAGTCGCACGCCTGCTGGCTCTGGTGGAAACGGAGCGCCGTTATTACCAGGAAATCGTCGCCGGAATCCCTGTCAGCCTCTTGATTGTAGGGCCTCAACTTGGCGCTGTTTCGGCCAATCGCCAGTTTCGGATGCGGCTTGGCAAGCGGAATGAAGAAATTCTGGGGATGCCGCTCGCCGATCTGCTGAAGATCGAGGGAATTCAGCCGCTGGCAGAGCAGGTGGTAGCTTCCGGGGTTGCCTCTTCAAAGCAGACGATGGTTTGGGAAGGCCGACCAGTGGTTGTCACCGCCCTGCCCCTGAGGAATTGGGAAGAAGATTCGGATGCGGAAGCATTGCTTGTCATCGAGGACCAGCAGGTCGACCAGCCCGTCCTCTCGCCCAACCAGCAACGCGCCCTCGATGTCGTCAACCAGGTTGAGGGCATGTTGTGGGAAGTGGATTACGCCAGCGGCGGCCTGACGTACGTCAGCGAAGGCGCCGGTCCATTATTCGGCTATCCGTTGGAACGCTGGCTCGAAGAGCCATCGCTTTGGGCGGGGCGAGTAGCCGAGCATGAGCGTCAACGGGTTGAATCGTTCTATGCCCAGATTTCTGCGAGTGTGGGCCAAGTCTTCAGTATTGAATTTGAAGCGCTTCACGCGGATGGGCATTTGTTCTGGGTGCGCGAAAGCGTGAGGCCGTCAAGGAATGAGCAGGGCAAGCCGTTGCGAATCGTTGGACTTACATCGGACGTTACTGAACGCCGCGAACTTGAGCAGCAGCACAGCATTGCCGTCAAAGGCGAAGGATTGCAGCGGCTCAGCGCAAAACTTGCGCATGACCTGAACAACTTGCTGATGATCGTTGCCGGCTATGGCGAAGAGCTCAAGAACGCCTTGCCATCCGAGCATCCTCTGCACCAGGACATGCAACAGATTCTAGGCGCAACAGAACGGCTCTATTCGATGACGACGCAGTTTCAAACCTATACGCGCAGGCCCGTTGTCAGCATAAAGACCGTGAGTTTCGGCGAGTTCCTAAAACGTTTGAGGCCTCGAATCGAGCAACTGCTTGGCAGCTCGGTCGAACTCCAATTGGAAGTCTCAGAAGGGCTAGCCCCAGCCCGGACGGATGCGGATCAAACGGAAGAGGCGATCCTGAGTCTGGTGAGGCATTCGGTGGCGAAGGGTCAGGTTAGCGGAATCTTCAAGATCAGCGCTGCGAACGCATTGCGAAGCGAATCGGCAGGCCCGGCCTACAATTTGCAAGCGGGCGCATACGTGCGGCTAACGCTTGAACATGCCAATGATTTCCAGGTCAGTGAGCTTCTCGAACCATGGCTCTCTGCAGAAGAGCACACTCGAGAAGTGGAACTTGGCGTCGCCACCGCCTATCAGATCCTCCGTCAGAGCCAGGGTGACCTGACCGTGGACGGGTGCCGTCTTCACATCTACATTCCTGCTCTCAGCGCGGCAGAGATTGCCGCCGAACTCGCAACGGAGACACACAGCCCCACGCCTGCGCGAGTGATGGAAGTGGCCCATGAGCCGGAAACGACCCTCGAAACCATCCTCGTAGTCGAAGATGAGGGAGGAATTCGCGCGCTTGTGCGCAAGATCCTTCGCAGACAGGGTTACAACGTACTGGAAGCTTCGAATGGAGAGGAAGCGCTGGCGCTGCTGAACCAGGCAAGCGGCAAAGTAGATCTCCTGCTTACCGATGTGATGATGCCAGGCATGAACGGTGTCGAGCTCAGTCACCGGGCACTTTCAACATACAGATCTCTAAAAGTGCTTTTCGTTTCCGGCTATACCGATGAAAGCGTACTGGAGGCCGGTAAATTTCCACCCGGTACCGCATTCCTGCAAAAGCCATTCACACTGGGCAGCCTGCTGGGAAAAGTACGCGAAGTTCTCGATGGCGGCACTGCCCGTCATGCCGCAAGCTAGAGATAATGAATTCTGCCAGTGCAGAACGCTTTCCTGAAACGAGCAATTGAACTCTCCATCGATAATGTGGCACGCCGCCGCGGGGGGCCTTTTGGCGCAGTGATCGTGCGCGATGGGCAGATTCTCGCTGAAGGTGTCAATGAAGTGACTGGGAGCCACGACCCAACCGCACACGCAGAAATCGTTGCGATTCGCGATGCCTGCCGCCGGCTTGGAACGTTTGAGCTGAAGGGCTGCGATATCTACGCCAGCTGCGAGCCGTGTCCAATGTGTCTTGCCGCCATCTACTGGTCGCGCATCGACAAGCTCTTCTTTGCCGCCACGCGGCAGGATGCGGCCAAGGCTGGTTTTGACGACGAGTTCCTGTATCAGGAATTGATTCTGCCGCTGGGCGAACGCTCATTGCCAATCGAGCAACTACACCGTGAGGAGGCCATCGCCGCGTTTGACGCATGGCGTGAGGACCATGGAACGATTCGTTATTGATCCGGCAGAGCCTCGACTGGTGGCGCATGTTTTTTATGGAGGCGCACATCTGTTCGGCCCAGGGTTGTTCGCCAAGATGGGCGAGCGGGCTCTGGCGATGCCTGAAGCAGTTCAGGTCAGCGATAAGGTGCGGGCAAAGTTGCGCACGGAACCCATTGAAGACTACAGAATCGACTTTGAAGATGGTTTCGGTTTCCGGTCTGAGCAGGAAGAGATTGAAGCTGCAACCCGGGCTGGAATTGAGTTTGCGCGCATGTCCAATTGCGCCTCGCTGCCGGCGCGCATCGGGATCAGGCCGAAAGCCGATGTTCGCCGCGCCTGGCAGACTCTCGAGACATTTCTCAAGTATGCCTGTGGTGGAGCCATGCCGAAGAGCGTGATCATCACGCAGCCGAAAATCGAAAAGGTGGAGGATGCCAAGCGCTGGCGCGAGATGCTCGAGAAGGCCGAAGCCCGCTTCAACCTGCCTGGCTTAACACTCAGGCACGAGATCCTCGTCGAACACCCAAGCGCTGTTCGCTGCCTCGGCGAGATCGCCAAGGCATGTGAGAACCGCCTCGATGCCGCCCACTTTGGATGCTACGACTACCTGAGCGCAATGCAGGTGCCTTCTCCCGCCCAGGCTCTCGATCATCCCTATGCAACCCAGGCGCGATGGGCGATCCAACAGGTGATGCTGCCACTCGGCGTGGCTGTTAGCGATGGTGCGTATAATCAACTTCCAACGGGGCAGGATGCCCTCGCACGCCAGGCCGCCCTCGAAGGCCACAGACGTCAGGTCACACGAGCACTTCAGGATGGCCTGTATTGCGGCTGGGACCTCCATCCGGGTCAGTTGCTGAGCCGCTACTCTGCCTTGTACGATTTCTTTGACGAACATCTTCCGGCAGTCCTGGCGCGTTACCGGGCATTTCTGGCTGCGGAAACAAAGGCTACGCTTGCAGGAACGCAGTTTGACGACGCAGCCACCGCTGAGGGCCTGTTGGTATTCTTGCGCCGGGGACTCAGTTGTGGCGCATTCACAGAAAAGGAAATTGCATGAAATTTTTCCTGTTGGCATTCTGCCTGACAGCAAGCTTGCCGGCTCAAAAGAAGCAAGAGATCAAAGTGGTGGTTGTCACTATGTTTGAACGAGGTGCGGATACCGGAGATGCACCTGGCGAGTTTCAGCTTTGGGTGGAACGCGAAAAGTTGACGCAAGTAATTCCGTTTCCTCAAGGCAATCGACCGTTGAGAAGCGATGGTAAGGGGCTGATCGCCATGGTTACTGGGGTCGGCACGGCCAAGGCCGCAGCCAGTGTCATGGCGCTTGGCATGGATCCTCGATTCGATCTCACCAAAGCATATTGGCTGGTTGCGGGTATCGCCGGAGTGGACCCTGCCGATGCCTCGCTTGGCAGCGCGGCCTGGGCTACCTATGTGGTGGATGGCGATCTCGGACATGAAATTGATGCGCGCGAGATTCCGGCGGGATGGAAGACGGGTTTTGTCCCGTTACGGAAGGCCGTGCCATACGAGCAACCGCTGAGAGAGCCTAATGAAGGCGAAATGTATAAGTTAAATGTTCCGCTCGTGGATTGGGCCTACGGTCTTACGAAAAACATTGAGCTTGGCGATACGCCCGATCTCAAGCAACTCCGCGAGTTGATGACAGGCTTGCCGAATGCCCAGCGTCCGCCCTTTGTGTTGAAGGGAGACACGTTGCAGTCCTCCACCTTCTGGCATGGCAAGCTACTCAACGAATGGGCCAACGACTGGGTAATCTACCACACAAAAGGCGCCGCGAACTACGTCACAACGGCGATGGAGGATACAGGCACCTTGCAATCGCTTCACTTTCTGGCCAAGGCGGGCAGGGTCGACGTGAATCGCGTACTCGTCCTGCGAACCGCGAGTAATTTTGACAGCCAGCGGCCGCAAATCAGCGCCGCTGAAAGTCTGGCCGAGAACAAGGCCGGCGGTTACGCGGGCTTCATTCCTTCAGTGGAGAGCGCCTGGAAAGTGGGCTCTACAGTAGTTCGAGAATTATTGCGCAATTGGAGCAGGTATCGCCTCGACCTGCCGAAGTAAAGATCAGGAGATAGACTGAGACACGATGTTGAAGCGAAGAGAGTTCTTAACAGCGGCAAGCCTTACCGCTCTGACGGCATGCAAATCAACACCCAGGCTATCGATCGGCTCGAAGGATACGATTGAGAACCGCCTGGTCAGCGAAATCGCTTGTCAGTTGCTCGAGCGTAAGTTGAACGCGCGACTCGAGCGGAACTTTGCAATCACCGGTTCCTCCGTGAATTATCAGTCACTCCAGAGCGGCAATTTAGACGTCTATCCCGAGTACACCAGAATTGCATTCAAAGTCCTGCTGAAGGCGCAGGAGCAGGCGGACACTGACCTGATGCTGGAAACGATGCAGCAAGGTTTCAAGAGCAATGCCCAGGCTGGTTGTCTGCCCTTTTTGGGCTTTGACAACTCCCATGTTGCAGTTGTGCTGGCTGACAACCCGAACTTCATTGTGATGAAGGCGCTGAGTGAAATATCCAAGACGGAAAAGGGATGGCGGCTGGGGTGTACGAGTGATTATGCGCAGAGCCCGGAAGGTTACAACGAGCTCAAGCTCCACTACAAAATTGAGGAGAGCAGCACGACTCGCCTTGAGCCGATCAACCAACTGTATTTTGGCTTGCGCGAAAAGCGGGTCGACATTGTGATGACGGGCTCTACCGATCCTCGACTCAAAGACCCAAAATACAAAGTTCTGGAAGATGACCTGCACGTACTGGGGCCCAATCGGTGCAGTCTAGTCTATCGAACGGAAGCCGCCAGAAAGTATCCTTCTATTCTGCCTGTGCTGCAGTCATTGAGTGGCAAGCTGGATTCAATGACCATGCAGAATCTCAATGGCGAAATTGAATTGAACAAGCGAGGGTTTGCTGAAGTTGCTGAAGAATGGCTCAAGAAGCAAGGGCTGGTTTAGGCCAACTGCGCACCGGCTGCTCGAAGCATAGCTTCCATCTCCTGGTTGCCCGACTGAATTGCCTGCCTTAGAGGCGTGAAGCCACGCTCCTGCGCGGCATCCGGGTTCGCCCCGTGGCGCCCCCCCGCTAACAGCAATTGCAGCGTCTCCAGATCCTGACGTGCGCAGACTGCGTGGATTGGCGCTACTTTTCTGGCATTCGTCGCGGGGAGATTAACGTCTGCGCCTGCATGAATCAGATACATTGCAACCGCTGGCTGGCGAAAGAAAATTGCGAGTCTAAGAAAGGTAAATCCATCGGGCGCGAACGCATTTACCATTCCGGATGCTCGATCAATCACTGCCTTGACAGCGTCTAGCTCGCCCATGGCCGCGGCCTCGAAAAACGAAATGTCAGGGAGAAGCCGGCGAATCGCTACAGCCAGCTCATAATAAAGCGCCAGCATCAAGGTGGATAAACCGATGCGCGTGGGAGCCGCCAACTCGCTGGCTCCCGCCTCAATCAATTTCAGCGCCGTTTCGACATCGCGGGCCATGATCGCTTGCTCGAGAGTGATCATAGAGGGAGAGTATCACTTCGTGCACGAAATTTTAGCCCTGCTCAAGCCCGGCGATTATGTGCTCGATCTGGGCAGCCGCACTGGAAGTTTTCCTGCCTTGGCAACCTGCGCAAAAATCTTGAGGCTTGATCTCAACCCAGGCCCGACTCCCAATCATGTGCAAGGGGACGCTACCCGTCTGCCCTTTCGCAGCGGCAGCGTTGCGGCAGTAATTGCAAACCACAGCTTTGAGCACATCGACTCACTCGATGACTGCCTGGTGGAGATCCGCCGTGTGCTGAGGCCCTCGTGCGCGTTCCTCTATGTGGCGGTTCCAGATTCCACCACCGTATCTGACCGAATCTACCGCTGGTTGAGCCATGGCGGCGGCCATGTGAACCCGATCGATAATGCTGAGGTCTTTGCGGCAAGACTCAAGCAAAGCACTGGTCTCGAACTGGCCGCAACCCGAACGCTTCATACGAGCTTCGCGTTTGCGAACCGGCTGGGCCCAGTGCGCTGGTCGAGGCGCATCAATCTACTGGGTGGTGGTTACGAATGGGGCCTGCGGCAGGCCAGCATCATGGCCCGGCTTAGCGACGCATGGTTCGGGACAAGGTGGAGTGTGTACGGGTGGGCCTTCTATCTTGGCCGAATGTACAAGCCGGATGAGACAGCGTCTACGAATGTATGTATTCGCTGCGGCGCGGGACATGTCTCGGAATGGCTGCTGGCTGCAGGAGTTGTGCGGCAAGGCTGGTTCAGTAATTACTTCACTTGTCCAGCCTGCGGGGCTTCAAATGGTTTTACGCGAGACGCAATCCGGCCCGGCGAATAGCAACTAGTGCGCCGCCGATGGTTTGGCTGGCTTGTGTTCGGCATGTTCCCCATGGCCTGCCTTGGGAGCATCTTCATCGTCCTTCGGATCATAGGCCGGTTGCTGGTATTGGACAATGACAGAAATGCGCCTGTTCTTGGCGGCTGACGGATCTTTGTTATCCATCAACCTCTGATCGGCAAAGCCCCTCACCTGCTTGATCTGGTCGGTCCGCAAGCCGGTGGTTGCCATCACTCTTCGCGCTGCGTTTGCGCGGTCGGAGGATAGTTCCCAGTTGGAGTAACCGTGCTCACCAGCGAATGGTTTCGAGTCGGTATGACCTTCGATCACCATGTTATTCGGCAGCTTGGCAAGTTCTGCGCTCATGCGCTGTATGAGCTCTTTGCCGAAGTCACTCGGGTTCGCGCTCCCGGATTCAAAGAACATTCCTTTCTCTTTCTCCAGCAGCTCGATTCTCAATCCCTCACCGGTCACAGTCATCGTCACGTGATCCTTGATCTGTTTGAAGTCGGGCATCTGCTTCATGGCAGACTGTATCTTTTCCTTCAGGCCCTCCATGTCGTCTTTAGAAAGCGTGATTTGCTCTCCTTCTCCCGACATCCCAGTACCAGATTGCTTTTTGAAACCAGCCGGATCGCGAAAGTATCCGCTCACGGCGCTCTTTACCTTCTCTGAAGAGCCCATCAGCCACATCACCATAAAAAAGGCCATCATCGCGGTTACAAAGTCCGCATAGGCAACCTTCCATGCGCCCCCATGGTGACCATGGGCCTGAACTTTCTTTTTAATCAGGTAAATCGGTTGTTCTTTGGTGGGATCAGACATGGAGTTACTTGGCGCCGCCGCCCTTAACCTTCTGCTCCATATCCTTGAAGCTTGGGCGTACATGAGGCGGGATTGAGCGCCGCGCCATCTCGACAGCAAGAATTGGGGCTGCTCCTTTGATGAAGGCGCCCACGCCGGCTCTCAACACGTGCATGTATTCAATTTCGCCGTCGTTGATCTTCTGGATGTTGCTGGCAAGCGGGCCGAAGATCCCGTAGCAGAACAGGATTCCGAGAAAGGTACCCACCAAAGCGGCAGCCACATGTTCTCCGATCTCCTCGGGGGGGCCGCCCAGTGAGCCCATGGTAATGACAACCCCAAGCACGGCAGCCACGATTCCCATGCCGGGCAGGGAATCCGCCATTTCCTTTAGAGCCCCCACAGGCTGCTCCAATTCATGCTTCATGATGTCGATATCAGCTTCCATCGACTGCTCGATCTCGAAATGGCCAATGCCTCCAGCGATCGAAGTCCTTAGGGTGTCGCAAACAAAATCCATGGCAAGGTGGTTTGTAGTAAATACTTTGTGCTGTGAGAAAAGCTGACTCTGCTTTGGATTCTCAATGTCGGTTTCGAGCTTTTGCAGACCATTCTTTCGCCCATAGCTGAACACATCCGCAAGAGCCTTTAACGTGTCCAGGTATGTGGTCTTACTGTAGGGACTCCCCTTCAAGACGCCCAGGATTCCCTTCATCAAAGCCATGATGTTTGCAATCGGATTGGCTACGAGCATGCTGCCAATGGCTGCGCCAAAAATTACTACGAGCTCCGCCGGCTGCCATAAGACCGGAAATTTGCCGTGGGACATTGCATATCCGCCTCCAACGGCGCCAATCACAAGGATGATTCCAATAATTGAGAACATTGCTGTTTTCCCTTATCGGCACTTGTCGCTCCCGTTAGAGCAAAGTATGGATGGAGGGATTTCAAACCGCGGCCGGGCTGGAGTTTTCTACCGTCAGTTCGGGCGAACGCCGCCCTCGTTGAAGTAGAAGTTCTCACCGAGATACACTCGCTTGACTTCAGGATCGCGCCCCAGTGTTTCTGGACTTCCTGCCCTGAAGATCTTCCCGTTGTTGATGATGTACGCGCGATCGGTCACCGCGAGCGTCTCGCGCACATTGTGATCGGTCATCAGGATTCCGATGCCCTGCCGTTTCAAGTCCGAAATGATCCGCTGCAACTCCAGCACCTGGATCGGATCGATGCCGGAAAACGGCTCATCGAGCAACAGGAAGCTAGGCTCAATCACCAGGCTCCGTGCAATCTCGACCCGCCTTCGCTCGCCGCCGCTCAACATATAGCCCTTATTCTTGGCTACCTTTTCGAGCCCCAATTGCTCAATCAACCTCATCATCCGCTCGCGCCTCTGCCTGCCGTCGATCGGCAGCGTCTCAAGAATCGCCATCAGGTTTTCTTCGACGCTCAGTTTGCGGAAAACGCTGGGCTCCTGGGGAAGATAGCTGATGCCCCGCCTTGCCCGCTGGTACATTGCCAAGTCTGTCACGTCCGTGTTGTCGAGCATGATGCGCCCGCTATCAGGCGTGACCAAACCCACGATCATATAGAACGAAGTAGTCTTGCCTGCGCCATTCGGCCCCAGCAACCCTACTACTTCGCCCTGCTCGACCGATACAGTGACCCCATCCACCACACGCCTGCCGCTGTAGGCCTTGATTAGTTCTGTCGTTTTCAGTGTTCGCAAGAGTGAATTTAGCCCGCTACTTCCAGCTTAGCGCTTTCGCTGCAGCGTGCTGAGGGATGGTTTCTGTTCCTGCCCATCGACGATAATTTTCTCGTTGTTTGCGAACCAGGTCAGTTGCTTGCCCGTCGTGCGGCGTTGTTCGACCCCTTTAACAATATCGATCATCTCCGGCTTGCCACCTTCCAACACCAACTTGCTGTCGGCAGTGTAGTATTCGCCGGTATCGCCGGTACCCTGCCGCACCCGGCCCACTGCGGTCTCTACAATCCTGACCGCCCCATAAGCGAATGCCTTCTCGATGCCCCCCGAGGGCTGCTCGTTGAAGCGCTCCGGGTCATCTTCATCGAAGTACGCGCGCAATTGGTTAGACCGCACCTCCAGCCCAGGCCTGCTCATCACCACACCCGTGCGGTATTCCACCACGCGATCTTTATCGGAATAGAACATCTCTGCCGATTTCACATTGGTGAGGATCGCCCCGGCCTTCCTGGCCTGCGCCGATTTCTCATCCACCATCTGATGAATGATTCCACCCGAGGCCCGCAATTGCCCCGCTTTCCTGTCGATGTCGATTACTGGGGCTCGCAATCGATTCTCGCCCTGCCACATCACCGCGTTGCCCTGATAGCGAATTTTCGAATTTGATTCGCGCGTCTCCATGCGGTCAGCGGTCGCCTGCGTTACTTCCGCATTCCTGGCCGGCTTCGGGCCTTTCTCTGCTTCGCGAGTGCTACGCACATTTCCTGTAGCAACAAACTCACCGGTCTTCTGGTTCAAGACAATTTCATTTCCGTCGGTTGAGCCACTCGGGTCCCAGACACGGGCATTCTTGGTCAATACAATCCGGTTTGCAGCGCTCTCCTGAACTGCTCGCTCTGCCTTGGCTCTCCGCTCGCCCTCCTGGTAACGGAAATCATTCCACTGCTCCATGCGGATCAAATCGCCGGTCTTGGGGTCGAACTTCGCTTCCAGGTCCTTGCTCCAGGTCAGCATCGGCTCCGAGCCCTTCTTTGCAGTAGAGTCGGCCTCCGTCCTGGTTGCCACAACCACGCTTCGGAAAGATTCGATCTGGTTGTTGGCCGAGTACTGGATTGTCATTCTCTCGCCCTCCAGATGCCTTCTGCGCTGAGTTGGCCGATTCGGGACGAAGTCCAGGGTACCCGGCGCATGCACCTGAACCTCTTCAATTTCCTGCCCTCCCTGCCGCATCTTCATCTCAATGCTTTCGCTGCGAAGAATCTTCGTTTCGCCGTTCGGCAGCCCACCTTTAAGTGCGGGAATCGATTCGATGACCGCCTTCCCATTTGCCAAAGCCTTTTCAAGGAGCGACTCTTTTCCACTCATCGCAAAGAACAGATCCATCCTGCTTGCGGCAGCATTGGTTTTCCCGCTATCGCCGGCAGTGTTCAGCTTTGCCTCATCTTCCGCAATCACCTTCTCCACCTGTCCGGCCTCATTGAAGTCAATGTTCAAGGTCTTGGCCGCGTAGTCCACACGGCGCTTCGGCGCTTGATCCGAGCCCCTTGCATCTTTGGCAAGCACATGGCGGATTACACCGCGATCCAAATTCACTTCACTTTCTGAAGCTTCGAGTGAAAAGCTTTGCTTGCGCATCTTCGACCAGGGAGAAAAGTAAACCTTCGACTCAAGCTCTTTGTAGCGCACTTCGTCGCTCTCCACTTCCATCGCCTGTGCCTTTGGATCTTTGGGTTGCCATTTCAAATAAGAGTTGTGCAACAGGTGAAGTTCGTGGGTTTGCGGATCGTACTCCGCGCCGGTCGCATGACCAACACCTTCTCCACCTTCCTGTTGAAACCTGAATTCCACCCGCCCCTGGCTCACCATTTTGCCTGTCTTGATCTCGAGGTTGGCGCCCTGTGCCTTGATCGCCAGGATTCGCCCTGTCGGCTCGGCTTCCGTTGCGACCGCCATCTGCACTTCGACTTCGTTGTCGCTGCTCAACCGGCTTTCGGCTGGGTAGAAGTTGCCTTTGGCCGCCTTGATCAGGTCAAAGGTCTTCCCGTCTTCATGGAATAGCCGCAGTTCCATCTGATCCAGTTCCATGTGCGCGGGGTCTTTGACCTCCCGATAGTCTTTAGCGCGAAGCTCTGCCACGGTGCGATTTCCTTCCGAAGTCGCATAGACGAAACCTTCGGCTTTGGAATTCAGAGTGCTTGGAAGGGGCTGAGGAGCAATGGCGGTGTTCCGCTTTTGCACAGCCAACCGGTTTTGGTAGCTGTACCAGAGCAACCCCGCAAGTCCGAGGATCACAACAAGCAATAAATATGGTGCGGCTCGGCGCATGGCCTGACTTCAGCTTAACAGGTCCATTCTGACCGGCCTAAAGAAGCGGTTCACCGAACTTTCAAATTTATTTCCACATAGTTATCAACAGTTTGCAGACCTTATCGCCGGGCCTCGCTCTAAGTGTTTCGGCCCCAATGGTCTGCTGAGCATGCTGACAGAAAGTCATGCACGGCCAATTAAATCAAGAGGTTACAAGCATATGGATCCCATCGTTGTCATCCCCCCGTTCTTCTTCTAAGCCCTGAAAAGGGTCCGCAGTCATAGCAGGCTCAGAATTTGACTGTGGAAAACTTTTGCCCTTAGCTCGTCTAAGCAAAAAGTCTGATATATTCCTAGGAGTACCATGACATGGTACTCCTAGGCCTATCGTAATGCGTCTCTTATCTTCCGCCATACTGCCTGTTGTTGCTTCGCTCGTCTTGCTTGCCATGAACTGCGGAGTACCGTCGACCAGCCAGGGAGCTTCTACCGAAATCTCGCAAACCGCTGACTCCGAGCAACTTAAGTCGATTCGAGCGAAGGTCTTCTCACACGTCCTGGCCAGTGAATTTGACGCCGCCATTCCGCTCTACGAGAAGGCAATTCGGCTTGCCCGCGCAGAAGGCAAGCCGGAATTGTCCATTCAGTTCATGAACAATCTCGCCGGTTGCTACCACCTAAAATACTCCTACCGAGACGCGGTCAGTCACTACCGGCAGGCATTGAAAGACGCAACGCGACTTGGCCTCAAGCAGCAACAGACTTTGGCGACCTTGAATCTGGCCGCTTTGTTCCTCGTCAGCGGCGAATCTGACGGTGCAAGAGAATTGATCTCACGACTCTCACTCAATCGCGAGAACTTCGTCGCGAGCACCCGGCTCGACAGCTACCTCCAACTAGTGAATATTTACACCGGGCTTAAGGACGACAACAAAGCTAGGGAAGCCTTTGAGTTGGCGCTCAAAGAGGCCGACCAGGAACCTCCTCCCGCCCTCGCGAAAGCTTACGCTTCCCAGTTGGCGAAATGGAATGAGAGTTTGAGAGAACTCCGCCGTGCATGGGCATTTGCCACCATGAGTCAAGCGCTCACGAAACGAAATCAAACAAACGAAGCCATTGCCTACAGCCTCGAAGCATTCCGGCTTCGCTCGATCTATGGTGAGAAGGCCCGTCAGCGAGACGCCCTCCAACTGGCAATGCTGATGCGCACCAATGGCGATCTCAATGGCGCTTCGAAGCTCCTGAAGGTAGCGCGAACCCTGGCTCCAGACAAACAAACGCCGATGCATTTGTTTCTTCTCGATCGTGAGGAGGCAAGGATCGCCATAGCCAGTGGCTCCTTTGGAGATGCAATCGGGCCGCTCCGCTCTGCCCTATCTCGTGCACGCGGTTGGCGTATGGAAGTATTGCCGACTGACGGGGCCTTCCTGAATTTTGAATCCAGATTCACCAGCGAAGTTCACGAGGCTTTTCTCGATGCAATCTCCAGGAATGATTTTCACCTTGACCAGCCCGGGGTTGCCGAAGAATCATTTTGGGTGGCCGAGGAGGCGAGATTCGCCAGCATGAGAGCCGCCCAATTTCCAGCAGCCCAGTTTGTAGAAAGGCTGCCCAAGGCATATTGGCCACTGCTGGCCAAATTCCATCGTTTACAGACCAACGCGTTGCCTTCCACCAGCCAACGTGACGAGAGCGCAACCTTAAGGCAACAACTCAACGACCTCGAACTGGAGGCCGGCCTCAATATTCCGCATGCCGGTGGAGAAGCCGCGCCCGCCTTCCGTGACTGGCAACGTGGACTGCCAACGGACGAAGTTGTGCATTCTTACTACCTAGCCGAGCCCTACTCTCTGGCATGGACGGTCACCCGATCTTCGATTCGAATCCGAAGGATCGCAGGGAAGGGGCAATTGTCAAAATTGGTCAACCAGTTCCGTCAGGAAATTGTTCAGGATTCCCAAAACAGGAATATCAGTACCGGATTGGAACTGACGCGGCAATTGTTTGGAGAAAATCTGGTTCTACACCGCACTACCCCGTACTGGACTATGGTGTTGGACCAAGATCTCTCGACATTACCGATTGCCGCACTGCCTACGGGCGGGCCGAAATCGCAATATCTGGTTCAAGACCACAGCTTGAGAGTATTGCCCTCCGCGATATTCCTTTCCAAGTTCTCCCAGGAGCCCTGGCGCAAGCATGCCACGGGAGTAGGCGACCCGATCTACAATCCCGTCGATTCCCGCTATCAGCTGATTCGAACGGCTGCCGATCGCTGGATGCCCCTCAACCGGCTGCCCGCCTCAGCCCTCGAAATTTCGGGGAGCATGACCGTCCTCAGGTCGAACGGTTGGACGACCAGCGAACGTACCGGTTGGGCAGCGACGTCGGAGTCGATTCGCCACCAG
>Ga0163144_10006397_pt1 | contig 25993 bp, 20 predicted proteins | sample OliLak19BULKMAT1_FD_123175 | JGI IMG/M metagenome (GOLD analysis project Ga0163144, IMG submission 123175) | Freshwater microbial mat bacterial communities from Lake Vanda, McMurdo Dry Valleys, Antarctica - Oligotrophic Lake LV.19.BULKMAT1 | ecosystem: Environmental > Aquatic > Freshwater >...
TCCTATGCGGGCTAAAAGCAAAACCGCTTGGGGTTTTGCACTTAGCCCGGATAGCCAAAACGGTTGAATCGGTAGACTTGATCCAAGCACACCGTGTAGGGTCGCTGGCGAGTAGAGCATGAAATATCCGGGCTAGGCCCGCCGCGGCGACCGCGCCGTTCGTTTCATTCCGGCGCTGCCCTTGACCAAGATCAAGGACGGCGGGCGCGACGTCCCGTATAACCCTGGGCGCCCGCCATGCCGCTCACTTCAACTCTTCCCGTCCCGTTGGCATCGGCCCCAGCGTTCGCACCCCGCCGCGCGACGCGGCGTGAGGCGATTGCACAGGCGGCGGGAATCGATACGCGCCGCTGGTGCGCGCTCGCGATCGGAAGTCTCGTCGTCGCCGGCCTCCTCTCGCTCGCCGTCGTGATCGGCCGGCTGCCCGTGCTCTCGCGCATCATCGACGATCCGCTGTTCTTCAAACGCTGCCTGGTGGTGCACGTCGATCTGGCGCTCGTCGTCTGGTTCTACGCCTTCCTCGGCGGACTGCTGGCAATGGCGGCGCCCGCGCAGCCCAGCCGCGTGCGCACCGCCGCTTACCTTCTCGCGGTCGGTGGCGTCCTCGCGATGCTCGCCGGCGCGCTCGTGCGCGGCGCCCAGCCCGTCCTCGCCAATTACGTCCCCGTGATCGCGCACCCGCTGTTCTCCGCGGGGCTCGCGGCCTTCTTCGTCGGTGCGCTGCTGCATTTCGTCCACGCTCTCGCCGCGCCGGCCCCGGAGACGCGCGGCGCGCTGCCGCCCGACGCCACGTTCGGGCTGAAGGCGGCCGCCGTGCTGATCGTAATTGCCGCCGCCACGTGGGTATCGGCTCAGGCGGGCCTTCCGGCCGGACTCGATGTCGCGACGCGCGCCGAGTTTCTCGCGTGGGGTCCCGGCCATGTGCTGCAGGCGGCCAACGCCTGCGCCATGCTCGCGGTGTGGCTCTGGCTGCTCGAACGCGCCACCGGTCAGCCCGTGCTTTCGCGCCGCGCCGCCCAGCTCGTCTTCGGCGCGCTCGTGCTGCCGCAGGCCGTCATGCCGCTGCTGACGCTGCGCGGCACGCTCGACACCCTCTACCACAGCGGCGCCACGCAGCTCATGCGCTGGTCAATCTTCCCGGCCGTGCTGGCGGTGTTCGTTCTTGGGCTCGTCCATCTGCGCCGTCATCGCTCGCTCGCCCGCGCCTGCACAGCCGAGCGCCGCGTCGCGCTCGCCGGGCTCGCCGCCAGCGCCGGACTGACGCTGCTCGGCATGATCCTCGGCGCGTGTATCCGCGGTTCCACGACTTTGGTCCCCGCGCACTATCATGCCTCGCTCGGGGCCGTGACGGTCGCGTTCATGACCGCCGCCTATTTTGTCTGCCACCATCTCCGCCAAACCTCCGGCCAGCCCGCGCTCGGCGACCGCGGGTGGCGGTCGGCGCGGCGCCAGCTCGCCGTTTTCGGTGTCGGCCAGTCGGTCTTCGCCCTCGGTTTCGCGATCGGCGGCGCCTATGGGCTCGGCCGCAAAGCCTACGCTGCCGAGCAGCACGTGCGCAGCGCCGGCGAGCTCACCGGTCTCGTCGTGATGGGCCTCGGCGGCCTGGTGGCCGTGGCCGGCGGCCTCTGGTTCCTCGCCCTCGTGCTGCGGGAGCTGCGCGGCTGGTGGCGGGCGCCCGTGGCACCCGTCAACGAATTTTCCACCCTGACACTTCCATGAACAACCAAACGAAAGATCCCTGGCTGAAACGTCTGATGGACAACACGTGGCTCCTCCTGGTGCTCGGCGTCGTCATCCCGCTCCTCTCCTACACCGCCTGGGGCTGGATCGAGCTCGGCCTGGTGAAAACCGCCACGCTGCCCTGATCCCCCTCCCCCCATGAGCCTAGCCATTCCTGATCGCGGTTGGTATAAAGCGCCCGCGGGCGCCGAGAAACTCTGGATCGGCCTCGCGCTGCTCTGGTGCTTCGTGATGAGCGTGATGATGCCGTTCTGGCATTTTCGCGGGAAACAAAACAGCCGCGGCGAAGCCTACGCGGTAAAACCGGCCGACTTCCTCGCCCGCGCCGAGAAGCAGGTCGCCGCCAACAAGGTCGGTGAGCTCAACGGCTTTCCAATCGTCGAGCCCGCCCCCGGCGGCGACGCCTATCTCGTCGCGCGCATGTGGGCGTGGTATCCCACGCTCAAGCTCCGCCAGGGCGAGACCTACCGCCTCCACCTCTCGTCGCTGGATCTCCAGCACGGCTTCTCGCTGCAGCCGCTGAACATGAACTTCCAGGTCCTGCCCGGCTACGATCACGTCCTCACCATCACGCCGACCTCCAAGGGCGAATTCACCATCGTCTGCAACGAATTCTGCGGCATCGGGCACGACAAGATGATCGGCAAGATCCTCGTCGAGTAACCGCGCCACTTCACCCGCGAATCCCTCACCATGTCCTCTGCTTCTGCCACACTCCCCGCGCCCGCCGCGCCCGATGCCCTGCCGGCGCACATGCGCCGCTGCGACACCACCGGGATGTCCATCTGCCTCGCCGCGGAACGCTTCATCAAGCTCAACGCCGTCGCCGCCGTCGTCTTCCTGCTGCTCGGCGGTATCGCCGCCATCCTGCTCGCGCTCACCCGCTGGCAGGCCGTCCACCTGCTGCGCGTCGACTGGTTCTACCGGATCCTGACGTTCCACGGGCTCAACATGCTCATTTTCTGGATACTCTTCTTCGAGGTAGCCGTGCTCTACTTCGCCTGCACCATCCCCCTGAAGGCGCGGCTATTCTCGAAGAAGGTCGCCTGGGTTTCCTTCGGCATGATGCTCACCGGCGCCGTGATGGTGAACACCGTCATCCTCCAGGGCAAAGCCGACGTCCTCCTCACCAGCTACCTGCCGCTGCTCGCGCACCCCGCGTTCTACCTCGGCATCATCCTCGTCGCCGTCGGCACGCTGGTCGGCGTCTTCAACTTCTTCGCCACGCTCTACACCGCGAAACGCGATCGCACCTACGAGGGCTCCGTGCCGCTCGTGACCTTCGGCGCCACCGCCGCCGCGATCATCGCCGTCGTCACGCTGTTGCACGGCGCGATCGTGATGATCCCGACGTTCACCTACTCGATGGGCTGGACCCCGCAACCCGACCCGATGTGGTATCGCATGATCTGGTGGGGCCTCGGCCACCAATCGCAGCAGGTCAACGTCTGCGCCATGGTCGCGATCTGGTATCTGATCGCGAATCTCTCCACCGGCGCGAAGCCCGTCAACGAGACCGTGTGCCGCGGCGCGTTCGTCCTCTACATCCTCTTCATCAACCTCGCCTCGGCCCATCATCTGCTCGTCGACCCCGGCGTCGGCTCGGCCTGGAAGATCTGGAACACGTCCTACGCGATGTATCTCGCCGTGCTTGCCTCCATGATCCACGGCTTCACCGTCCCCGCCTCGGTCGAACTCGCGATGCGCGAGAAAGGCTACGTCAAGGGTCTCTTCGGGTGGGTGATGTCGGCGCCGTGGCGCAACCCCGCCTTCGCCGGCTTCGTGCTCTCCGTGCTGATCTTCGGCTTCATCGGCGGCATCACCGGCGTCACGCTCGGCACGCAGCAGATCAACATCATCGCGCACAACACGCTCCGGATCACGGGCCACTTCCACGCCACCGTCGTGGGCGGCACGACCCTCGCGTTCATGGCGCTGACGTTTTACGTCATCCCGCTGATTTTCCGGCGCGACTTCATCTGGCGCACCGCTGCGCGCGTGCAGCCGTGGCTCTTCGGCGGCGGCATCCTGCTCGTCTCGCTCGGCATGTCGTTCGCCGGCTCGCTCGGCGTCCCGCGGCGCGACCATGACATCGAGGCCGCCGGCATCTACGGCCCGGCGACCCACCTGTTTCTCGGCGTGATGGGCGTGGGCGCGATCATCGCGGTCATCGGTCTCCTGCTCTTCGTCGTCCTCTGCGTCGGCACGATCCTCTTCGGCCAGAAGAACGCCGGCCGCCCGATGGCCGACTGGGGCACGGCGCAGCCGATGATCGGCAGCCGCGAAGGTTCGCTCGCCGACGATCACTGGGCCACCAAGGGCACCGTCGCGCTCACCGGCGTGTTCCTCGCGTGCTTCGCCGTCTACTACTTCGCCAACTGGAAGGCCCTCGCCGACGTGTGGCCGGTGCGGTGACGAGCACCTGACCGCTCACGAACAAACAATTCTGGAACGGAAGGGCCCGACCTCCGAGCGGGCCTTGTAGCGGAGCCGCTTCCGGCTCCGGCGAAACGGGAAGCCGTTCCGCTACGACATCGGCCCGCTCGGAGGTCGGGCCCTACCCGCGACCGACGCGCCACAACTCTCATGACCATCCCGGAAGACGACAACGCCACCTCGCGCCTTCGCGCCTTCTTCACCGGCACGGGCCTGCCGCTCTTCCTGCTCGCGGCGGCCGCGGTGTATGAACTCTTCCTGCTGGCCGTCGTGTTCGCGCCCGAAAGCACCGGCGCCTGGGGCGGTTTCGCGCGCGAGTTCAAGCAGTGGTGTTTCCGCTACGACGCGCGCACCGGCGGCATGGAATGGGCCGCCGTGTGGGTGATGCTGGTCGAGCCGGCGTTCGTCGCGATCGTCGCCGCCGTGATCTGGCGCCGCGGGCTGCGACCGCTGCGCACACTCGCCGGCTGGGCGCGCCACGGCCGCGCCGCCGCCGCCGGCGTCCTCGCCGCCTCGCTCGCGATGGCCGGCCTCTACGCCTACGGCCGCCCGGACGCCGGGGCCGATGAGCCCCTGCCGTTTCCCGGCGAGCGGATTCGCACGCAGCTCGCCGTGCCCGCGTTCAGCTTCGTCGACCAAAAAGGCCGGCCCTTCGCGCTTGGCGAACTGCGCGGCCGCGTCGTCCTCGTGACCGGCATTTATGCGCGTTGCGCCACGACGTGCCCCGAGATTCTGCGGGAAACGAAAGTGCTGCTCGCCGAGCTGCCGCCGGCGACCCGCGCGCAGATCGCGGTCGTCGCCCTCTCGCTCAATCCCGAGGAGGAGACTGCCGACCTGATGGACCGCGTGACCGAGGCCTACGGATTCCAGTATCCGGCGTTTCGCTACCTCAACGGCGAGCCCGCCGGGATGCACGCCATGCTGACCGGCCTCGGCTTCGCGCGGGTGAAGGATCCGCGCACGGGCGTGATCGATCATGCCAACCTGTTTCTGCTCATCGATGCGCGGGGTGAGATCGCGTATCGGTTCGCGCTCGACGCGCGCCACCGCTCGTGGCTGCGCGAGGGCCTGATCGCGCTCGCCCGGGAGGCGGACGGTTCATGACCGCGGCGGCTCCGGCCGGCGTCCGCGGCGAAGGCCTCCTCGTCCGGATCGATCGCGCGTTCGCCTGGCTCGATGGCTTCATCGGCCGCTGGCTGCCGCCGGAATTCAATCCGCTCGCCCACGCCGGCGCGGCCGCCAACACCGCCCTCGCGGTTGCCATCGCCTCGGGCGTCGCGCTGCTCATCTGGTATTCGCCGAGCCTGCAATTTGCCCATCCGTCGGTGGCCGCGATGGCCGGCGGCACTCTTGGCGGCTGGGTCCGCGCCGTGCACCGCTACAGCTCCGATCTCGCGCTGCTCCTCGTGCTCGTGCACGCCACGCGGATTTTCTTCGCCCGCAAATTCAGCGGCTCGCGCTGGCTGCCGTGGGTCTCCGGTGTCGGGCTGATCGCGCTCATCTGGTTCATCGGCTGGACCGGCTACTGGCTCGTCTGGGATCAACCCGCGCAACAGGTCGCCGTCGCCTCGATGCGGCTGCTCGACGGCCTCCCGATCTTCGGGGAGCCGCTCGGCCGGCTCTTCGTCGCGGATCGACTGGTGCCGAGCCTGTTGTTCTTCGTCGTCTTCTTCCTGCACATGCTGCTGCCGCTCGGCATCGCCGTGGGACTGGCGATCCATCTCCTGCGGGTCAGCCGCGCGAAACTCTTTCCCACCTGGCCGGCCTCGGCCGCGCTCTGCGCCGGAATCGGCCTCGCCGCGCTGTTCGTGCCCGCGCCGCTCGACGCCGCCGCCCAGATGGCGGTGAAAGCGCCGTCGTTCACCGTCGACGCCTGGTATCTCACCCCGCTCGCGCTCGCGCTGCGTTTCCAACACGCGGGATTGTGGGTCGCGCTCTTCGGCACCACGGCGCTCGCCGCCGCGATCCCCTGGCTGCTCGGGCGCCGTCGCGCGCCCGTCACATATCAGGCTGTGGTCGAGCCCTCGCGCTGCCACGCCTGCACGCAGTGCGCGCAGGACTGCCCCTTCGACGCGATCACGATGGTCGCGCGCACCGACGGCAAACGCTTCCCGTCGCAGGCCTCCGTCGATCCCGCGAAATGCGTCGGCTGTGGCGTGTGCGCCGGCTCGTGCGACTCCGAAGGCATCGCGCTCGACTGGTTCGACACGCGCCGCGAGGAGGCACGCATCGCCGCGGAGATCGCGACCACCCGCGCAACGGGCGAGCCTGCGTGGATCGCGTTCGTCGCGGGCGACATCGACAGCGGGCTCGCGCACTTCGCCGCCACGCGCTGGCGCGAACGTCTTCCCGGCTATCACGTGCAGTTCGTGCCGACGGCCTCGTGGGTGCGGCCGAAATTCATCGAGCAACTCCTCGCGAGCGGCGTCCGCGGCGCGCTGATCGTCCGCGATGCCCGGGTCGAATCCGCCGCGCGCGATGGCAACCGCTGGGTGCTCGACCGACTCACCGGCGAACGCCAGCCGAACTATCGCCCCGAGCGCGCCGCTGGCTCCACGGCGTGGCGCGTGATCGATTTCGATTCCGCGCGGCCAGGCGAGCTCGAGCGGGAGGCGCGGACGTTCCGCTGTGCCGCCGCGGGCGCCTCGACCACTCCTCCCCGGCGCTCTCCCCTCGCCGTCGCTCTGGCGGGCGGCCTCGTCGCGCTCCTCATTGCCGCCGCCACGATTTTTCCGAGCCTCCTCACCGTAGCCAATCCCGCACCGGCGGACCCCGAGTTCGTGTTCTCCTTCAAGGCGCTCGGCGAACGCGCCGCCGCCGGCGCGATCGATGCGGCGGCCGATGCCGCCAAGCCCATTCACATGCGCGGCCGTTCCACCGAGAAACCGCAGCGCGCGCCCGTCGTCGTCCGGCTCACGATCGACGGCGTGACCCAGGAGCGCTCGTTCCGCGCCAAAGGCGTCTCGCGCGACGGACCGGCGCTCGATGAGTGGCGCGTGCCGCTATCGGTCGGCGAGCACAGCGTCGTGATTGAGCTCGTAGCGGAAGCGCTGCCGCTTCCGGCGCACGGAAACCCAAGCACGGCACGGGCAGCCGTTCCGCTACCAACACCGACGTCCCCGCTCCGCTGGTCCGGCACCGTCCGCGCCGAGCCGCGACGCCTGCACGTCATCACGTTTGCGCCGGACACCGGCTTCCGGATCGAGTAGGCGTTGCGATCGCCATGCCCTACCGCATCTGCAAGAGCTTCGAAATCGAGAGCGGCCACGCCCTCTCCAAGCATCCGGGCAACTGCCGGTTTCCGCACGGCCACAGCCGCCGCATCGACGTGGTCCTCGTCGCCGATGCGCTCGATGCCCGCGACATGGTCTGCGACTTCAAGGCGCTGAAGGAGGCGCTGCAGTCGTTTCTCGAGCGCTGGGATCACGCGCTTTGCCTCAACAGCGCCGACCCCAACCACGCGCAACTGGTGCAGAGCTACGGCGCGCGGATCGTCGCCTTTGCCGAAGCCGATCCGACGACCGAGGTGCTGGCGCGCGCGGTGTTTGCAGAGGCCCAGGCGCGATTGCGCGAGGCCGCCCTGCGGCCGGACGCGGTGTATCCGATTTCTCCTGCCGTGCGCGTGGAGCGCGTGCGCGTGACCGAGACCAGCTCGAGCTGGGCGGAGTATTTCGCCTAGCCCGCCTATTTCATGCTTTCTGCGTCCTTTTTCCGGCGTTTGTCGGCGGACAGGCGGTGAGCTTGCGGGAGCGTGCGTCCTCTGCGGGCTAAGTGCAAAACCGCTTGGGGTTTTGCACTTAGCCCGGATAGCCAAAACGGTTGAATCGGTAGACTTGATCCGCGCACAGAGTGTAGGGTCGCTGCCGAGTAGAGCATGAAATATCCGGGCTAGCGCATTTTTTGTCATTTTCTCACGGCCCTCCCGGCGAAGCTTGTCCGACTCGCCGGGAGGGCCCATCACCTCTAGTCATGGACACCACGTCCGAAGGAAATCCCGTTCGTCCGCCCCTCCCACCCATCATCCAAGGTGGCATGGGCATCGGCGTCTCGAACTGGCAACTCGCCCGCGCGGTCGCCGCGGCCGGCCAGCTCGGCGTCGTCTCCGGCACGGCGTTGAACACCATTCTGATCCGCCGGCTGCAACAGGGCGATCCCGGCGGCGCGATGCGCTGGGCCCTCGATCAGTGCCCGCTGCGCGCCGCGGCCGACCGGATCGCCGCGCGCTACTTTGTCTCGGGTGGAAAAGCCGCCGACCGCCGCTTCGCGCATGCACCGATGTTCAACACCACGCCGTCGCACGAACTGCTCGAGCTCACGGTCGTGGCGAATTACGTCGAGGTCCGCCTCGCCAAGGAAGGCCACTCCGGCGTCGTGGGCCTCAATCTGCTCGAAAAGATCCAGCTTCCGACCCTCGCGTCGCTCTTCGGCGCCATGCTGGCCGGCGTCGATTGCGTGCTGATGGGCGCGGGGATTCCGCGCGCGATTCCGGGCGTGCTCGACGCGCTCGCGGCCTGGCAGCCGGTGAAGCTCAACCTCGCGGTCGTGGGCGCCGCGGCCGGGGAAGAGACGATGGCTCATTTCGATCCGACGGCGTTTCTGCCCGCCGGCTCGGTGCCGCTGCGCCGGCCCGCGTTTCTCGCGATCGTGTCGTCATCCACCCTCGCCACCACGCTCGCGCGCAAGGCCAGCGGGCATGTCGATGGCTTCGTGGTCGAGGGGCTCTCCGCCGGCGGGCACAACGCCCCGCCGCGCGGCGGCACCACGCTCAGCGCGCGCGGCGAACCCGTCTACGGTCCGCGCGACGAAGCCGACCTCGCGGCCATCCGCGCGCTCGGCCGGCCCTTCTGGCTCGCAGGCTCGTGCGCGTTTCCCGCAAGACTGCGCGCCGCGCACGCGCTCGGCGCCGCCGGCGTGCAGATCGGCACGGCATTCGCCTTCTGCGAAGAATCGGGACTCGATCCCGCGGTCAAAAACGCCGTCCTCGCCCAGAGCGCCGCCGGCTCCACGACCCTCTTCACCGATCCACGCGCGTCGCCGACGGGGCTGCCCTTCAAGGTGGTCGATGTCGCCGGGACCGTCTCGCGCGACGACGTCTACGCGGCGCGCGAACGGGCCTGCGATCTCGGCTATCTCCGGCAACTTTATCGACGGGAGGATGGCACGACAGGCTACCGCTGTCCGGCCGAGCCGATCGCCGACTTTGAAAAAAAGGGCGGCGACCCGGCCGATGCCGTCGGCCGCAAATGTCTTTGCAACGGCCTGTTCGCCGCCATCGGGCTCGGCGATGCGCTGCCCGGCGGAAAGACCGAGCCCGCGATCGTCACCGCGGGCGCGGATGTCGCGGAAGTCGCGCGCTTCGTGCCGCCGGGCAAAACATCGTATCCGGCCGCGGACGTGTTGCGGTTTGTGATCGAGGCGCTACAGCCCGCCTGCGCCGGCGCGGTTGGGCGTTGAAAGTTGAAGGTTGAAAGACCGGCAGGTGCCGTTCGCCCCGCGCGCGCCTGGGCCCGAGCTTTCAACTTTCACCTCTCAATTTTCAACTTTCAACTGGCCTGGCCTCGCCTGCCAGGCCGCTCACACTTCCGCGTCGATGTAAGCGCGGAGGCCGGAGAAATTGAGCAGGTGCACGCGCGGACCTTCCACGCGGATCAGGCCTTCGTCGCGGAAGCGGGCGAAGGTGCGCGAGAGCGTCTCGCTCGTGACACCAAGCTGGCCGGCCAGATTCTTCTTCGTCACCGGCAGATCGAACACCACCGCGCCCGCGGGCACATGGCGCAGCAGCCAGTCCGAGAGCCGGCCCTCGATCTGGCGGCCCTTGTAGTCCTGCAACGTCTGCACGAGGTGCTTCAAGTGCAGGCTCATCGACGCGAGCATGTGCAGCGAGAGTTCCGGCTTGCGGCAGATGAGATCGCGAAACCCCGCGCGCTGCACCACGATCACCTTCGACGGCTCGAGCGCCACCGCGTTGGCCGGATACGCCTCGACCGTCGCGAGCGTGACCTCGGCGAAACTCTCCGGCGGCCGGAACACGCAGATGATCTGTTCGCGGCCGTCCGGCGTGATCGTGAAGACGCTGATCGCGCCGGACTGGAGGACATAGAATCCCTCCGCCTTGCTGCCCTCGCGAAACAACATCTCGCCCTTCTCCAGCGAGCGGTGCGAGCAGACCCCCGCGACCGCCTCCAGGTTTTCGGACGACAGATCCGCGAACATCCGGCACTGGCGCAGCGTGCTGAGCAGCACGGTGCGACGGTGGTCGCGCGACGAATCCGGTGGGGAGGGCATCCGGCGAATTCCGTTGCAGCGATTGATCCTAATCAAGGCAATTGCCCGGCAATCCGGCATCCTGTTCCCATGAATTCGCCGCCACCGCTCGAGTTGGACGTGCGCCCGCTGCTGGCGGCGGGCCGGCCGCCGATGGCGGCGATCCTCAACGCCGTCAACCGGCTCGCGCCCGGCCAGGCGCTGCGGCTGATCGCCCCGATGGAACCGCTGCCACTTTACGACCTGCTCGCGCAGCGCGGCTACACGCCGGAACCGGTGCAGCGGGCGGATGGGGCGTGGGAGATTCTGTTTCGGCCGGAGGCCGACGCCGAACCGGTGGAGTGAACGTGGCCGCGCGGGTGCGGCCGGTAGCGGAGCCGCTTCCGGCTCCGTCGGAACGGGAAGCCGTTCCGCTACAGAGGACCGGCCCGGCCCTACCGCCGCCCCCGCTCAGAACCGCGCCGTCACGCCCGCCTTGAAGCTCGTGCCGGCGCCGGCGGCATACGAGGGGATCTCGCGGCCGAAGGCGTGGACGTAGTCGTTGTTGGTCCAGTCGTTCGTCAGGTTGTAGACGTCAAAGTAAACTGAATACCGCCGGTTGATCGTATACTGCACCTTGAAGTCCCACAGCGTGCGCGCGTGCTGGAAGACGTCGTAGAGCATGGTGCCGGGGCGCACGCCGGCGCCGCTGCCGAAGGTGCCGGAAGTGGAGCTGCGGAAGAACTCGCTGCGGTAGTTCATCATGATCCGCAGATCGAGGCCGTAGCCACGCCAGGTGAGCCCGGCGTTGGCGCTGCGCGGCGTGAGGTTGGGCAGCCGCGTCGTCGTGGCGGCCGAGCCGAAATCGCCCTTCGTCTCGAGGTAGGTGAAGTTGGCGAAGGAGCCCAGCCCGCGCAGCGCCCCGGGCAGAAACGTGTATTGCTGCTGGTGATTCAGCTCGACGCCGCGGATCCGCGCGGAGCCGATGTTGCGATTCTGCGACAGCGTCCAGCCCGCGTAGTCCCCGCCGAAGCCGTTGTCGGTCCCCGCCGGGATGGTCGACTGGAACGAGCGGAAATAGTTCGTGATCTCCTTCAGGAACACGCCGGCGGAGAGCTGGCCGATGCCGGTGAAGTATTTCGCGATCGTGACGTCGAAGTTGTCGGAGGTGTAGGGTTTCAGGTCGGGGTTGCCTCCGGAAATCCGCTGGTTGAGCTCGTCGGGGACGAGCGTGGGGAGGAGGCTGGTGGGGGTGGGGCGGGTGATGGACTTCGAGTAACTCGCGCGCGCCTGCACGTTCTCGGAAACGGCATAGACGAAGTGGACGCCGGGAAACGTGTTGTTGTATTTCGTGCCGGCGGTGACCTTGCCGCGGAAGTTGTCGAGCGCCCGCGCGGCGTTCACCGCGGGCGTGGCGGTGGCGAGGTTGTTGTTGGTGGCGTTGGAAACGCGCAGGGAGTTCGTGCCGCTCGTCTCGGTCTGCTCCCAACGCAGGCCGGTGAGCACGCGGAGGCGGTGAAACTTCAGGCTGCCCTGCACGTAGCCGGCATTGATCGTCTCGTCGAATTCGGCGTCGTTGACGCGGGAATTGTAGAGGGTGTTCCAGACGTCGGAGGCGGATTGGGTCCAGTTCGCCGGATTGGCCCAGACATCGCCGGCCATGCCGGTCTGCGGGAGCTGCAGGAATGGAAACGGGCCGTAGTGCCCGCCCGACATCTTCATCGGGTAGCCGACCCACGGCGTGATGCCGCCGGTCGCTGGCGTGGTGGCGGGGCCGGCGTAAGTGTAGTAGTTCAGATCGCGATTGGCCTTCTGGTGGAAGCCAGCCTGCTTCACGCCGACTTTCAGCGTGAGCGGAAAGCGCGTGGCGAAGGCGTTCTCCAGATCGGCCCGGCCGCCCCAGCGCTGCGCGGGCGCGGAGTAGCTGATGAGCTGCGAATCGGGACGCACGGTGTAATTGACCGGATTGGTCCAGTCGGCGCCGCCCGTCTGCGTGACGATCGGATCCCAGTCGCCGCGGCCGCGGCGGTCGAGCCGCCAGCTCACGCCCGTCATGCGGGCGAAGAGCTGGTTGAGCTGCGGATACATCGTGCGGTTCTTCGAGTAGTTGAAGTCGACGTTCAATTTGCCGCCGCCGCCGAACAGCCGCCGCTCGATGCCGCCGGAGAGCGTCGTGCTCTCGCTCTCGCGGATGTAGAGCACGGACTCGAGGTCGACGGTGCCGTTGCGGACGTCGACGAGATCGTAGGTGCTGCCCGGAAGAAAATTGGCAGCCGCCGAGGTGGCGAAGAGCTTCCAGCGGAAGTAGGAAGGCGAGGCGCCGCTCCGCCGCTTCACCCGGTTGTAGGTGCTCTTGATGAAGAGCGTGGTGTCATTGTTCAGCTTGTAGTCGGCATTGAGCCCGAGATTGAGCGTGGGCGACTGGTGGCCGAGGGAGCCCCACTGGCCGGCGCCGTAGGCGCGCTGGAGCGGTTCGTCGGGCGCGGCCGCGGCGGCAAAGAAGCCCGTCTGCGCCGCAGCCGCCTGGCGCGGACCGACCTCGGTGATGAGGCCGTTGCCGATGTTGCGCTGCAACGTGCCGACGAGGCCGAGGTTGTTCCTGCCGCCGAAGACACTGAACACGTCGGAGTAGCTCAGGTTGAAGAGATCCAGCTCCGGGCGATCCTTGTAGGGCACGCTGCCATGCTCGTAGCTCTCGGCCCACGCCGTGCCGGCGGTGACCGTGATCAGCCGGCCGGGCGTGCGGTCGTAGGCGCGCTTGGTGCGCAGGTTCATGTAGCCGGCGATCGCGTTGCCATCCATGTCGGGCGTGGGCGACTTGATGATCTCCGCAGACGCCAACGTGCCCGTGCTGACCTGGCCGAAGTAGACGTTGCCGTTGCTGATCGCCGTGCCGCCGGAAACGGCGATCTGCGAGCCGTCGACCAGCAGCGAGGAGAAATCCTGCGTCATGCCGCGGATGTAAATCGCGCCGACCTCGCCGCCGCTGCCGTCGACCGACACGCCCGGGAGACGCTGCAGCATCTCGCCGATGGCGGCGCCGGGATTGCCGAACGCATCGATCGCGGCGACGGTGCGGACATTCGCCGCCTGCCGCTCCTCCTGGATCGCCGCCGCCTGGCCCTCGCGCAGGCCCTTCACGACATAGCGCTCCATCTTGTAGGAGGCGGAGTTGAGCGCGACATCGCGCACGGTCGTCCGGCCCGCTGTCACCGAAAGCGTGATACGCTGGTCGTCGAGACCGGGATAGGAGACGACGAGTTGCGGCGCACCCGGCGGCAGCGCGAGCCGGAACGTGCCGTTGAGATCGGTGGTGGCGCGCGCGTCGGAGCCCGCGACGGCCACGACGACGTTGGGGAGCACGTCGCCCGTCGCTTCGTTGGTCACCCGGCCGGTGACCACGCCGGTGGCATCGGCGGCCGCCGCGATCACGCCGGAGCACAGGGCGGACACGAGGAGGAAAGTCGCGCACGCGCGACCGCGACTGAGAACCGTGTGGGCAGGCTTCATGCCCGGGCAGTAATAAGTAACCGAACGATGAATTGAAGCGTTTTATTCATTCACCGGGATGGGGACGCAAAGCGCCGGCCTGTGATGGCCGCCCTCCCGGAGGGCGCGGGCGCGCGCGTCGGCCCCGAATTGGCCAACCTGATACACCGTGACGATCCGGGCGTGCTCCGCGACCTCGCCGACCCCAGCGCCACGATCAATCCCGACGCCGTCGGCTACGTCCTCACGTTGAAAGACGGCACCGCCCTCACCGGCACGCGGCTCGGCGGGTCGGTCTACGAGCTGCAGCGCGGCCAAATCGGCGGCACGGTCGCGAAGGTGAAGAAGTCCGACATCGCGAAAACCTAGCCGATGCCCGTCTCGCTCATGCCGTCTGGTCTGGACAAGGCGCTCACGTCCGACGAGTTCCGCGACTTGATGACCCACCTGCTCGCGCCCCCCGGCGCGAAAGCGGCCCGTGACACCACCCCGGAAAGCGACCCCGGTGATGCGCGCCTACACCGTCGCCAGGGTCTTTTCCAAATAGTCGCGCGAGCGGTTCAACTGCGCGCTGACCGCGGGCACCGTCGGATGCTGCGGCGAGCCGCGCGGCGTCGGGTGCATGAAGATCGCGGTCCAGCCGTTGAAATTGTGCCGCTTGAGCGCGGCGAGCATCGGCTTGAAGTCGAGCGGGCCCACGCCGGGAAGCTGCTTCTTCTGCCCGTCGGACGGCAGGTTGCCGCTGCCGTCGCCGTATTGCCACGCGTAGTAGTAGAACAGTTTCTCCCCGAGATCGCCGACCAACCGGCCGAGCAGCACCGGATCCTGCGGCAGGTGAAACGGGGCGAACGCGATTCCCAGGTGTTTTTCCGGCAGCGCATCGGCGAGCATGTTCAGCGACTCCGGCGGCTCGAGCAGGCCGTTGAGATGATTCTCGATCGCGAGCTTCACGCCGAGCTCGCCGGCGACGGCGATGATCGGCTTCAACTTTTCCACCGAGGCCCGGATGCCGCGGCGCAGATCGTCGCCGCGCAGGTCCTTCGCGCCGGGACCGCCGCCCGGGAAGCCGGCGACGATCATGTTGCCGCCGAACTTGAGCATGGCGCGCAGGTGCGGCTCACACTTGATGAAGCCGGGATCCATGCAGGTGTAGGTCGAGACGCCCGCCTTGTGCTGCTTGAGCAGCGCGGCGAACTTCTCGTGGCCCATCGCGTCGATCTGCTCGCGCTGATTGCCCCAACGGCCCGCCCACACGTCGAGGCCTTCGCTGCCGGTGCGATGCACTTCCGGCACGATGTCCGCGATCGGAAGCGTGCCGTATTGATTCGTCGAAAGCACATAGCGCAGCTTGAAGGCGGGCTTCGCCGCCGGCGCCGGAGCGGCGGCATCGAGCAGGCGCGAGGACAGGCCGGCGCTCGCCAGCGCCGTGGCGCCGGCGGTGAGGCGCAGGAAACTGCGCCGGGAGGGCGGGGAATCGGAGGTAAGGGACATGAGGAAACGAAATTCTGCGTCAGGACGGCCCGGACGCCACCAAGTGCGACCGGGCGGAATCATTTGGGAGCACCGATCGAGGTGACGATCAACCGCAGCGCCGACTTGGGATCAACCAGCTTGCCGGCGGCGATGTCCGCTTCCGTAAACGATGCCACGAGCACTTCGCGTTCCGCCTTCCGGTTGCGATCATAGACGACATAGATGCGGCCGTCCGCTCCCTGATCGCCGTCGGGATAGGAAACGTTGCTGCGCTCATCAAGCATAAGTCCGCCCGACCAGGTCTTCCCATCGTCGCCGGAGAGATACGCCGCGAGGTGTGAACGTCCGATCCGCGCCTCACCGTCGCGGCCCGCAGGCCCGGATCGTCCGTCGCGACCGTTTGGCCCGCACGCGCAGCGCCGGCGGACAACGCGAGCACGAGAAGGGCGAACACGAAAGCAGGTCTCATCTTGGACGGGGGCGCGCACCAGCGATGACATGCCCGCGCACCGGCGCAAAGGCAGCTTCCTGTTATGCTAACAGCATTGAGTGAAAAACGCCTCGCGTCGCGCTTCGCTCATCGCGTGGCCCGCCCCTCCGCCCGCACCGAAACCCTCACGGCCGTGGCCGCCGCCGCCGGCGTTTCCGCCATGACGGTCTCGCGCGTCCTGCGCAGCGCGCCCCACGTCTCGGCCGACGCCCGCGGCCGCGTCATGGCCGCCGCGAAGAAGGTCGGCTATCAGCCGAATCCGCAGATCGCACGGCTGATGACCATCGTGCGCAGCGCAAAAGGCCGGCGCGTGCGGGCCGCGATCGGTTGTGATCCGCGACGACATCCCGGACGACGAGCTGCACGGCCGCGCCTACCAATACGTCACGCTCCACGACATCCGGCAGCGCGCGGAGCGGCACGGCTATCGCGCGGAGGAGTTCTTCCTCGGCCGCGACGGCCTCACGCCCGGCCGGCTCAACTCGATCCTGCGCGCGCGGCGTCGAGGGCGTCATCGTCTCCCCGCAATCGTCGCGGGCCATCGGGGCGCAGCTCGACTTCGCGCCGTTCGCCGCGTCCACCTTCGGCTACGGGCTGCCATCCCCCGCCCTGCACCGCGCGAGCACCAACATGACGCAGGGCATCCTCATGGCCGCCCAGCACCTCGAGCGCCGCGGCTACCGCCGTATCGGCATCGCGATTACGCAGTGGATCGATTCGCGCGCCGACCACACCTATTCGGGTGCGCTGCTCCACTACCAGCAGCAGGTCCCGCCGCGCCAGCGCGTGCCGCTGCTGGTGATCCCCGACAACGTCCCGTCGGGGGCGAACGCGTTCGCCGCGTGGTTCCGCCGGCACCAGCCCGATGTGATCATCTCGTTCGACACCTACGTGCCGGAGTGGCTCGCAAAGCTCGGACGCCGCATCCCGAACGACGTGGGCCTGGTCGTGCATGACTGGACCGAGCGGATGTCGGCCTTCGCCGGCATCCATCACCGGCGCGCGCACGTCGCGGCCGCCGCGGTTGATCTGGTCGCCACCCAACTCATGCACAACGAGCATGGTATCCCCGAAGTTCCCCGGAAAATCTTGATCCCGCCAGCTTGGATCGAGGGGCCGAGCATTCGGGCGGCGGCGGACTGAGAGCGGCTCAAGGTGGAGCGGCTTGCCCCCAAGCCGCTGGTGCGAACGTGGAGCGGAACGGCTTCCCGTTCCGTCGGAGCCGGAAGCGGCTCCGCTCCACTCTACCGCGACAAATGCCCCGCGCCGTCGCCGCCCATGAGCTGTTCGACCTCGGCACGCGTGCAGTGGAAAAAATGCCCTTTGATCGAATGCGCGAGACAACCCGCCGCCGTGGCAAACGCGATCGCGCGTTCGATCAAGTCCGTGATGTCGACCGACACCTTCGGCGACATCGCCAACGGCAACGTCGCGGATTTCGCCAAATTTCTCCCCGGCGTCACGGCCGACGGCAACTCCGGCATCTCGGTCGGCGGAGTGCCCTACCACGCGACGCCGGTGACGGTGGACGGCTTTCTCCTCGCGAGTGCGGCGGGTCGCGAGGAATCGCGCCACGTCGACCTGCAGCAGATCTCGATCAACAACATGTCGCGCCTGGAGATCACGCGCAGTCAGAACCCCGGCAGTCCCGCCGCCGCGATCGGTGGCACGGTGAATCTCGTGCCGAAGAGCGCGTTCGAGCAGCGCAAGGCCCGCTACGTCGGCAAAGTCTACGTGTCGTTCACCGACAAATCCTTCGAGGGATATAACATTTATCAGAAGCTGATGAACTACGACCTCAGCGCGACGGAGCCCTTGACGAAGAACTTCGGCTTCTCGCTCAACGCCGCGCGCCTCGTCGAAGATCTGGGCACGCAGAGTGAGGTTACTTCGTGGGTGCCGGCGGGTCAGGTCGTCAACGCCAACTTTCCCGCGCCGCCGCTCCACCAGCCGTATCCGGCGATCTACGAGCCGGCGTCGGCCTATCCGCGCGAATACACCCGGCCCACCGTCGGGTTCACGGCCGACTGGCGCTTCGCGCGCAACGACGTGCTCTCCGCCGGCCTGCAGTATTCCGAGTTCATCGAGGATGCGCATCTGCGCGATCGCTTCATCTTCAACATCGGCCGCGTGGCGGCGTTCGGGCCGAACTTTGTGCAGGGCGTCGCCGGCGCCGGCTTCGTCCAGGCGAACCACGATTGGAGCGACAAGGGCGGCAGGACCTACATGCCGTCGCTCAAGTGGCGGCACAAGGGCCCCACGTGGGAATGGGATGTCCGCGGCGCCTACTCGAACGCGACGAGCGCGACCTACGACGTCGACCGCGGGATGTTTCAGGCGGCGAATTCGTTCATGCGCAACCTCACGATCCGTTTCGAGGATTTCGGCTATTACGGCCCGCAGAAGATGAACGTGCTCAACGCGGCCGGCCAGCCGGTGAACCCGTATCGCATGGCCAATTACAATCTTGAGAACACCACCGGGAGCGTGCGGTTGGTAAAGGACGAGAAGCGGAGCTTTCAGGCCTATGTCGCGCGCGACTTCCCGTTCGTGACCCCGCTCCGCGCCAAGCTCGGGATCGATGTCACGGCGCAAACCCGCGACCACCTGCGCTCGGTGTTGAACTACAATTACGTGGGCGCCGACGCCCGCGCCCAAACCGCCGCCGACAACGCCGCGCAATGGCTCGACACTTCGCATCTGGAAAAAGGCGGTTCGCCGTGGTCGGCGGAGCTGCGCGACGGCCTGAAGAGCGAGTCGATCTGGAACACCTTCATCGCGCATCCGGAATACTTCAGCCGCCCGGAGAACACCGTGGCCGCCAACTGGCGGACCAACGTCAACGAGGGCAAGCGCATCACGGAGACCATTTCCTCGCCCTATCTGCGGCTGGATGCGGCCCGCCTCATGGACGGCCGGTTGGTCGTCACCGGCGGTGTCCGCTTTGAAACCACCGAGACGCACGGCGTGGGCCCGCTCGTCAATCCGAGCAATATCTATCGGCGGGATGCGGCGGGCCACATCCTCCGCGACGCGCAAAACCGCCCCATCGCCATCGCCACGGCGGCCAGCCTCGCTGGCACGCAGTTGGCTTGCACCTACCGCGGCGCGACCGCGGCGCGGACCTACGGAAAGCTTTTCCCCAGCCTCAACGCTTCCTCCAATGTCCGCGAAAATCTCATCGGCCGTTTCTCCTGCGCGAAATCCATCGCGCGCCCGAACTTCAACTTGATCCTGCCGGGCGCGAATGTGCCCGACGAGACCTCGGCGACGCGATCGATCACGCTGACGAATCCGGCGCTGAAACCGTGGATCGCGGACAGCTTCGGCGTCTCGCTCGAATACTACTTCAACCAGCCGTCGGATGGCGTGGTCTCCGCGCGCTGGTTCTACCGCGACATCCAGGATTTCTGGGGCAGCATCACCCAGCCAATCACCGCGGACCTGGTCGACTACTACGGCCTGGATCCGGACGTCTACGGACCGGACCGCGGCTACACCGTCACCACCTCGCGCAACGTGGGCGCGGCCCACATCATGGGCACCGAGTTCGAATATCGCCAGAACCTGAACTTTCTTCCGGAGAGGTTCCGCGGCTTCAACGTGTTTGCGAACATGACGCTCCAGAACCTGAGCGGGAATCCCGAGGCCAACTTCACCGGCTTCATCGAGAAGACGATCAACTACGGTGTCGCTTTCAGCCGCTCGCAGTTCACCGCCCGCGTGAACGTCAACATGCGCGGCCGCGAGAAGCTCGCGCTCTTCACCGGCGCCGGCGTCGAGCCGGGCACCTACAATTATCGCGCGCCCAACACCTTCGTTGATTGCCACCTGGAGTTCCGCATCACGAAGAATATCGCCGTGTATGGCACGGGCCGGAATCTGCTCAACGACTACAAGCTGCAGGAGCGCTTCGGCCCCTCCGCGCCCGCCTACGCGCGGCTGCGTTCCGCCGAGGACACCCGCCGGCAGTTTACACTCGGCGTGCGGGGGACATTCTGAGCGGTCCATGCCCCGCCCCTTTTATTGGCTGCTCGCGCTGCTGGCTGCCAGCGCGGCGCTCGCGTCCGCTCACCCCATCGTCGCGGGTTTCGAGCGCTTCCACGCCCGCGCCCACGCGCCCGCCGCCACCGCCGCGGGCGGCCTGCTGCTGCTCAACGAGCTCAACTGCGTCGCCTGCCACGCCGCCCCACCCGCGTGGCGCGAGGCGCTCCCGGGACGCGGCAAGATCCTGCTGTCCGGCGTGAGCGAGCGGCTCTCGCCCGAGGCGATCGCGAACTTCGTGCGCGACCCGCCCGCGTTGAAACCGGGCACACTGATGCCGCAGATCACCGGCGCGCGCAGTGCCGCGGCCGATCGCGTGCTCGTCGCCTATCTGATGTCGCTGGCCTCGACGGCACCGCCGCCGAAATCGCCGTATCCGGTCGGCAACGCCGCGCGCGGCAAACGACTGTTCGAGTCGGTCGGCTGCATTGCCTGCCACGGCACGCCCGACCTCGCCGCGACGTATCCGTCCGTGCCGCTCGGCCTCGCGCCACACTATGAGCGCAACGCGTTGGCCGCCTTTCTGCAGGATCCGCTGCGCCTCCGACCGGCCGGTCGCATGCCCGGCACGGAGCTGACGAAAGCCGAAGCCGCCGACCTCGCCGAGTTCCTCGGGGCCAAGGCTCACCCGTCCGCCCCGCCCCCGTCCGCTCCGGCAGAAATCGCCGCCGGCCGCGCGGAATTTGCCGCGCGCCAGTGTATGTCCTGTCACGATACGGGCGATAAACACGCAGATCGCGCGGCCACGCCACTCGCCCGGTTGCGCGCCGACCAAGGCTGCCTCACCACCCAGCCGGCTGGCGGCACGCCGCGTTTCAACCTGAATTCCACCCAGACGGAGGCGCTCGCCGCCGCCGTGCGTCGCGTGCAGACGGAGGAATCGCCGGCGCCGCCGACCGCCACCGGGCGCGTGAGCACGCGTTTCGAACAACTCAACTGCTACGCCTGCCACGAGTGGCGCGGCCAGGGCGGCGCCGAGGCGGCCCGCGCGAGGCTCTTCACGGCGCGCGACAGCGTCGTCGAATCCATCGGCGAGCTCGGCCGCATTCCGCCGAATCTCGATCACGCCGGCCGCAAGCTCACATCTGCGTGGCTCGAGAAACTGCTCTGGGGTTCCGGCGGCGGCGTGCGTCCTTACATGAGCGTGCGCATGCCGCGCTTCGGTCGCGAAAGCAGCGCCGATTTGATTCCGCTGCTCGCCGAAGCTTGCCGGCCCGATCAACCGCTCGCGATCGACACCAGCGGCGGCAAGGGCCACCAGCGTTTCGCCACCGGCCGCACGCTAATCGGCACCGGCACGGGCGGGATCGGCTGCGTCACCTGCCACGGCATCAAGGACCGCGAACCACAGGGCATCCGCACCATCAACCTGACGCACACCGCGCAGCGCCTGCAGCCGGAATTCTTCAAGGCGCTCCTTCTCGATCCGCAGCAGCTGCAACCGGGCACGATCATGCCGCCGCTGCTCGCCGGTCGTCCCGCCGCGGAAAATGAGATCGAGTCGATCTGGACCTATTTCAAAGAGCTCGACCAGAGCCCGCTGCTGCCCGAGGGCCTCGCCGTCGCCGGTTCGTTCGAGCTGAAACCGGCCGCGGAAAACCGCGTGATCGTGTTCCGCACCTTTCTTGAAGGCGCAGGCACCCAAGCCGTCGCGGTCGGCACGCCCGCCGGCGTGCATGCCGCCTTCGATGCTTTCGAAGTGCGCTGGGCGATCGCCTGGCGCGGTCGTTTTCTCGATGCCCAGTCGAATTGGGAGGAGCGGCCGATGAAGCCGATCAAGCCGCTCGGCACCGACGTGCAGCGCTTCTCACCGCACATGCCGCTGGCAGAATTGGGCGCCGCCAACGCAACGTGGCCGACAACGTTCGGCCGTCAGGCGGAGTATGTTTTCAAAGGATACCGCCTCGAGCCGGACGGCGCGCCGACGTTTCGCTACGCCGTCTCGGGTCTCATGATTGAGGATACGCTGCGCCCCTCGGCCGACGGCAACGCGCTCCAGCGCCGCGTCGTCGTGCGCGGCAGCGGCGAAGGCTGGTTCTTCCGCGCCCTCGCCCCCGGCTCGCTCCCGCAGCCGCTCGTCTGGAAAAACGGCACCGCGGTGTTGGAAGAGGTCGTTCGCTTCCAAGCTCTCCCCATGCGTCCGAAATCAGGCAGCCACTCACCGTTCGTAGTCCCGCCTCCAGGCGGAAGGGCTGGCGGAGTCCGCCTGAAGGCGGGACTACCGACTGGGAAATTAATCACGCTCTTCGTTTCTGCCTGCGTCTCGCTCGCGGCCTCCAGCGCCGAACTGCCGAAGTCCAGGCCCAGCTACACCTCCGTCGCCTACGCGCCGCCGGCCGGCGTGAAATTCGAAGTCACCGGCATCGCCCGCCTCCCCGATGGCCGCGTCGCCGTGGCGCTGCGCAAGGGCGAGGTCTGGCTGCTGCGGCATCCCGACGCCGATCCGGCCGATCCTGCGGCCGTCGGCTACCAGCGCATCGCCTCCGGCCTGCATGAGGCGCTCGGCCTCGCCTGGCACGATGGCGCGCTCTACACGATGCAGCGCAGCGAACTCACGCGCCTCCGCGATCTCGACGGCGACGACGTGATCGATGATTACGAGTGCGCCGCGAAGGGCTGGGGCGTCTCCGGCAACTATCACGAATACGCCTACGGGCCCGTCGCGGATCTGCAGGGCAATCTCTGGTTCACGCTCAATGCCACGCTCGGCGGCGGCGTGAAGATGCCCGGTCATCGCCCGACCGACAATCCGTGGCGTGGCTGGGCGATGCGGCTCACACCCGCGCGCGCGGTCGAGCCGATGAGCGCCGGCTTCCGGTCGCCATCCGGCCTCGGCATGAATCACGCGGGCGACATCTTCGCCACCGATCAACAGGGCAACTGGTGGGGCACCAATCCGCTGCTCCACGTGCGCAAGGGCGCGTTCTTCGGCCACAAGGCCTCGCTCATCGATGTCGACCGCCCCGAATCACCCGTCCGCCACCCGGGAGAAATTGTCGAAGGCGTGACGGTCGCGGAAGCCGCGCAGGCAAGTTCTGGATACACGCTCCCCGCTGTCTGGCTGCCCTACCCCAAGCTCGGCCAGAGCGCGACAGGCATCGCCTGCGACGTCACCGGCGGCAAGTTCGGGCCCTTCGCGAACCAGCTTTTCATCGGCGAGTTCACCTTCTCGTGGATCAATCGCGTCTTCCTTGAGAAAGTCGGCGGCGAATACCAGGGCGCCGCGTTTCGCTTCCTCGGCAACCTCCAGTGCGGCCCGATCCGGCTCGAGTTCCTGCCCGACGGCTCGCTCCTTTCCGGCGAAACCAACCGCGGCTGGAACTCCAGCGGCACGCGCTCCTTCGGCCTCGAGCGGATTCGCTGGACCGGTGTCGTGCCTTTCGAAGTGCGCGAGATGCGGGCGCAATCCGACGGTTTTATTTTGGAATTCACCAAGCCCGTCGATCCCCGGACCGCTGCGGATCCGGCGAGCTACACCGGCTCGAGCTTCAGCTACACCTACCAGCAGAAATACGGCAGCCCCGAGATCGACCCGCAGCCCGTCGTGATCGCGTCCGCCACGCTGCTCCCCGACGGCAGTTCCGTCCGCCTCCGCTGCACCGGGCTGCGCGAGCGTTACGTGCATGAGTTGCACGTCGAGGGCGTGCGCTCCCACGCCGGCGAGGCCGTCGTGAATCCGGTCGGGTATTATACGCTGAACCGGCTGCCGGCGCCGCGGCCTTGAGGCGAGCGCTGACCGTCAGGACGATTGCCGCCACGCTTCGCCGCGTCGAAAGTTCCATAGCCACCGGGATTCTCCCCCACTCCCCGCGGAGGCGGACCAGCCGTGAAGCATCCACGCCGACAACGGCTACTTCAACCCCGGCAGTTTCACGCTGTAGTGCACCGCACGCTGCATCTTGTCGACGAAGGCGAAGTGCAGCCACGCTTTGTCCTCGCTCACGAAGCCGTGTGGATAGCTCATGTATTCTTTCGGCCCGACGCTCGTCGTCTTTGTAAGGATTCGCTGATACGGCCAGCACTGCATGCCATCCAGGCTCACCCAAAGCGCGAGCCGGCCGGCGGGATTGTGAATCATCGCGACCGCGTTGCCGCCCAGACTGTAGAGCGACGCCGTGCCGAGGGCAGACGCTCGCAGCAGCGTGGCGGCAGCGGGCCAGGTCTTGCCGCCATCGGTGGACTCGGCCCGATAGGTCATCGCCATGAGGCCGCTGGCGCGGATGAGCATGACGATGCGGCCGCCATCGAGCTCCACCACATTGCTTTCTTCCCAATCGAAACGGCGATGCACAGGCCCCACGCGAATGTTGCCATGCTCCGCCCACGTCTTCCCGCCGTCAGCACTCACGATCACGCCGCAGCGCGGCTCCATGAGCGCAGTGTCGGATGCGAGGTAGTGTTGAAACGGCATCATCAGCCGGCCATCGCGCGCAGTGATCGCGTTGCGCACAAACGTCCGCTGGCCGAGCCGGCCGGGGAGCGGCGCCGGCGTATCGCCCGAGGGCAATGCGCGCCCGCCGCCCGCGAACCACATGCGCCAGCTCTCCGGCCACTTCGCTGCGTGCGTCGCCCAAAAATGCGAAACGTGCCCACGCGTCGCGATCAATTCGACCGGGCCGAAGCCCGCGCGTTCGCCGTCGCGGCCCCGCCCGATCGCGAACGGCGTCAGCGGCGTCCACGTCTTGCCCCGATCGGGGCTGTGCATGATGCCGGACGCCCGGCGTGATTTTGCTTCCGGATCGTCGCCGGTCGCCACGAACAGCGTCCACGATCCGTCGGGCAGTGCGCGCACGTTTGCATCGCCCGCCACCTGCTTCGTTGCGGTCCCGTCGTAGGCCACGCTGGTGAAGTCGAGCTTCGCATCCGCGGCCGCCGTCGGGTGCCACTTCGGATCAGGCGCGACGGAGGCCGAGAGATTTCGTGGGCGCGGGACGTTGACGAGGTGTCGCAGTTTTCCCTCGCGCGACACGAGCTTCCCCGCGAGCACGTCCTCCTCGCGAAAGGGGATTCTGAATCGCGGAGGGTTTGGCCTCGCTCCAGGTCCGGCCCTGATCCGTGGAAAAACTCTCCGCGATGCCGAAGCGTGCGCGCATCAGCAGCCACAACCGGCCATCGCGCAGCTCGACGAACATCGGTTCGTTGTGATTCACCTCCGCCGGCGGGAGCGCCACGCCGCCGCGCCGCGTCCACGTCCTGCCCTGGTCGGTCGAACCGTAGGCGTGAATCATGGGTTGGTTCGTCGGCCCGGTGCCGCGACCGGGCACGAGCAGCGAGACGGGCAGCAGCCACTTGCCGCTCTGGAGCACGATCGGCTTGTTGAGCGTGGAGCCATCGCTCACGAACGTCGGCTTCGACCAGGTCGGCTCGGCCGCATCCGGATTGTCGCAGGTGATGAACCAGGCCGTCTGCGCGTAGCCCTTCATGTGCTGGTCGAAGAAGAGCCACATCCGGCCGTTCGGGTCGCACCACAGGTTGCCGATGAGCGAATAACGCGCGGGTTTGCCCGGAATCCCGGCCGGATCGATCACGACGCGCGGCCTCGACCAGCTCCCGCCGCCGTCGTCGCTCGTGGCGAGCATGAAATAGGCCTCGTGGTTGTCGCCGGTGCCCGTCCAAGCACCCCAGATACGCCCCTTCGGCGTGCGGTCCATGCCGATCACCATGCCCGCCACGCGCGCGTCGTCCTGATATTCCGGGCCCGGCCGGGTGTTGACGACCGGCGGCTCAAGCAAGGGATCGGTGACGCCCGGGACGGCGCCGGCGAGCGGGCGGCTCAGACCAAGGGCGAGGAGCAGGGCCAGCGAGAAACGTTGCCCGAGGGGTTTTCCAAACATGGGGAAAGTCACAACGAAGAATCCGGGCCGCGAGCAGACCATCCGCGAGCGCCGCCGGCAAAGGAAACCCCTTGTTATGCTACCAGCGGGCTACCCCTCCGGCCTTTTGGCGCAAGCCCAACAACTCGACCATCCCTAGCAGCCTGTCGGGCTTCGGGTTTGGAAATTCGTTTCCGCCCGCATATTTGGATGGAATCGAATGTTCCGCCTCCGACATGCTGCTAAGTCAGCGCTGCGCGCTGAA
>Ga0163144_10006399_pt1 | contig 25991 bp, 20 predicted proteins | sample OliLak19BULKMAT1_FD_123175 | JGI IMG/M metagenome (GOLD analysis project Ga0163144, IMG submission 123175) | Freshwater microbial mat bacterial communities from Lake Vanda, McMurdo Dry Valleys, Antarctica - Oligotrophic Lake LV.19.BULKMAT1 | ecosystem: Environmental > Aquatic > Freshwater >...
TGCTGAGGAAGTCGCGACGAAGTGACCTAGGGAGATGGGGCGTGGCTCGTCCACCGCTTTTACTCTGCGTCTGGGGACGGGGCGAATGTGTTTTGGCTTGCACCGCTGGTTCGCATCGGCCACAATAGCGGCGCGCTTTCCGCCGTCGGCGGGGGCCAACCGGTCGTCTTTGTCGGAGGAGGATCTCATGAAGAAGGTGTGCGTGGCGTCGCTGGTGGTTCTGGCCGCGTCGGCGGCCCAAGGGCAGGTCGGGGTGCTGGACCAGAACAGCCCGATCTTTGCCGGTGGGCCGGGGGTTCAGTCGTCGATCTTCAACATGTCGGCTGGGTTCCTGGTGTGGGAGGTGCAGGTGCGGGCGGGGATGGCCGGGCAGCTGGAGGGCGTGAAGCTGGGGCTGGCGAACCAGGCGCCGGGGACGGCGCAGTCATGCCAGGTGCGGCTGCGTTCGGGGACGGCCGCGGCGCCGGGCCCGGTGCTGGGGATTCAGACGGTCACGAATCCGGGGTCGGGCATTGAGGTCGTGTTCGCCGACTTCACGAGCGCGGGATACAACCTGAACGCGGGTGACACGTTCGTGCTGGAGTTCCAGGGCAACGACACGAACCTGTGGATTTACGGGAGCTACGTGGACCCGACGGTCGGCGCCCCGCTGTATCCCGAGCCGGTGTGGCTGCTGGGCAGCCCCTACCCGGCGGGGTGGTGCCTGGGGTTCGAGACGTACATGCTGGCGGGCGGCGGGTGCGATCCGGACCTGACGACCACGGCGATCCCGGGCACGCCGGGGTACGGCGTGCCCAACGGCATCCTGAACAACGACGACTTTTTCTACTTCCTGGCGCAGTTCGCGGCTGGCAACATCGCGGTGGCGGACGTGACGACGACGGCGATCCCGGGCAGCCCGGGGTACGGCGTGCCCAATGGGGTCATCAACAACGATGACTTCTTCTACTACCTGAGCATCTTCTCGGCGGGGTGCTGAGGACGAAGTGGGGGAGAGACGACGTGACGAAGGGGGATGGGCAGCGGCCCATCCCCCTTTTTGCGGGGTTGGGCGAGATTCGGTTGATTGGAGCGCTCCCTGCTTGCGGATGGGCTTTGGGAGTCACGGGCTGAGCGTGAGTATGTATTCATGCGGGTTGGTGTCGTTGTCGGAATTGTTGGCGTGTTTTTGCGGTCCGGCTAGTTCGTGTTGCGTTGGCACGGGAAATCCGCCACAATGGGCTCCTCGTTGGAGCGACTTGAGAGGAGATCCTGATGCGTCTGTCCCCCGCCCTTCTCGCTGTGCTCGCGGCGGCGCCCCTGTGTGCCGCGCAGACGACTCTTTACCAGCAGAGCCCGATCAACTCGTGGGGTGGCTACTCGTCGCAGGACGCGCGCAACCCCGGCGGTTTGGGGTGGTTCAGCGAGGTGGCCGACGACTTCGTGGGTGACGGCGCCTGGACGGTCGATCGCGTGCGTTTCTGGGGCGGCTATGCGTCGCCGGAGGCCGGGCGTGGGAACACCGATGGCTTCACGGTCCGGTTCTACACGAACAACGCGGGCGCACCCGGCGCGCGGATCTTCGAGCAGGACGTGTTCACGTTCACGGAGACGGCGTACTTCACGCAGGTGATCCAGCCGCCGGACCCGTGGGTCGGGTATGAGACGGAGGTCGCGTTGTCGCCCGGGTTCGACGTTCCCTCGAACGGGACGTACTGGGTGAGCGTGGTGGCGATCCTGGGCCGCGGCGGTGCTGCGATTGAGCCGCAGTGGGGCTGGATCCAGTCCTCCGGGTCCAGCGGCGCGTCGGGGCACCAGTGGTTCTTCTCGCCGGGCAACTTCACCCCGCAGGGCGCGGACTTTTCGTTCGTGCTGATCGAGGGCGCGGGCGGGTGCGCTCCAGACCTGACCACGGGCGCGATCCCGGGCCAGCCTGGCTACGGCGTTCCGAACGGCGTCTTGAACAACGACGACTTCTTCTACTACCTGGCGCAGTTCGCGGCGGGGAACATCGCGGTGGCTGACCTGACGACGACGGCGATTCCCGGCAGCCCGGGCTACGGGACCCCGAACGGGATCATCAACAACGATGACTTTTTCTTCTACCTGAGCATCTTCTCGGCGGGTTGCTGAGAGAGAGTCGGGTGCGAGGCCAACAGGCGAAGACACGCAGGGGAGCGGGCGAGCCCGCTCCCCTGTTTATTTGACGCCGATCACGTTGGGGGAGTTGGGCAGCCCTGGCGGCTTGCCCCCTCCGCCAACTTCGCCGAGCCTCGTTGGAACCTCCGGCGCACGCAGGCCCGGGAGGGGGTCAGAAGTCGAAGATGGTCTCGACGATCCGGGTGAGGAAGCCCTTGCGGGCGGCCTCGCGGATCTCGCCGTCGTTGGTGATGGTGACGGCCAGGTCGGCCACCTGCGTTGAGAGGATGGTGTTGGAGTTGGAGATGTCTTCCTGGCGGCAGACGCCCGAGAGGACGTACTCCTGGGTCTCGCCGTTCTGGTCGATGCGCTTGCGGGCTTGCAGGACCAGCGTGCCGTTGGGCTTGATGTCGATGATCTCCGCGGTGACGCGGGTGGAGAGGCGGTCGGTGCGTTCGTAGTCGCCCTTGCCGTTGAAATCGTTCTCGAAGGAGGTGTCGACGAGCATCTCGTTGGAGAGGTTGCCCTGACGGAGTTGGAGTTCGAGCAGGGCCATGGGGTCGATCAGGGCGTTGACCGAGCCGCGGGAGGAGGAGTCCTGCTCGGTCTCGAGCGACTGGCTGCTGGTGGCCTTGGCGGTTTCCTCAACGATGATGGTGATCAGGTCGTGGACCTTGAACTCGCGGGGGTCGGGGGGCTGGACGAGGATGATGGAGTAACCCGCGAGGGAGTCGGCGGGGTTGTCGGCTGCGTAGGCCGCCTCCACCGGGCGCTCGAAGAGGGATTGGGCGGAGGCGAGCGGGGCGAGGGAGAGGAGGCAAAGGGGAGTGAGCAGCGCGCGGGGGGTGGTGTGGTGTGTGGAGGCGGTGTGGCGCATGGAATGGCTCCGGGGGAGGCGATTGGTCGGCCCTCCGGGCCGGATGGTTTACGAAGGCTTTTCCAGGGGCTGAATCCCCTGGCTCCGGTGGTGCGCCCTCGGGGCGGGGCGCGGGAATACTGGCGGCCAGACGCGGCGGACTGTCGCGTCCCGTGGAATCAGGGCACGTCGATGGCGATGCCGGGCGAGGCGATCTGGATGCCCGGCGTGGTGGTGTCAGTGGGCTCATCCACCGCAACGGCGATGCCCGGTCCGGCGAGGCGGGCGAGGAACTCGCGGGCGAGGTCCTGGGGACGGCGCTGGCCGCGGGGTCCGGTGGTGGGGGTGGTGAGGGTGACGCAGCGGATGGTGTCTCCGGTGCGGCCATCTTGGAGGGCGCGGGCGGGGATCTGGAGGGAGATGGCACCCAGGGCGGCGTGGACTTGCAGGGTCTGGCCGCGGCGGATGACCAGGGGGGTCTCGACGTCGCGGGTGATGAGGGGCTCGCCGGGTGCGACGCGGGTGCGGGTGATGAGGCCGACGGCCTGTTCGGGTGAGATGGGTGTGAGGTCGGGCGGCATCCAGCGGGTGTCGGTGGTGAGGTCGGCGTCGGCGATGAGATGGTCGCGGTCGAGGCCCGCGGTGGCCAGGGCAACGGTGCGGCGGATGAGCACGCCCACGCGGATGGCGTCGGAGCGCAGGATGCGCTCGCCCTGGTAGATGGTGATGCGCAAGGGGAGGCGTTCGGAGTAGCCGGTGGGCTGGACATCGACGGTGCGCCCGATGGCGGAGAGGGCCATGAGGGCGGCGTCTCGATCGGCGATGTCGAGGCGGAGGTCGGCGATGGTGCAGTTGAAGGCGTGCGCGAGGCGCTGTTCGAGGACGGCGCGGACGGAGGTTGGCTCGGTGGGGGCGAGGGCGGCGCTGGTCGTGTCGCCCGTGGGGTCGGTCGTCGGCGCGAGCGGGGCCAACGAGCGGACCTGGCAGGTTGAGCCCAGCAGCGTGAGGTGGCCCCAGACGGGGTCGGCCTGGTCGTCGATGGCGGCGCGGATGGCCGCGGCGTCGAGGGTGGTCCAGGCTTCGAGCGCGCCGGAATCGAGGACGATGATGGAGGCCAGGGCATCGGCGGAGGGGCCGTCGAGGCGGGCGATGTCGGCCAGGGTGACGGGGCGATCGGCGGCGACGCGGGCGACGGGGCGGAGGTGGATCGAGCCGGTGTGCTGGGCGAGGGCGGGGAGGGGGAAGAGAGCCAGAGCCGACGAGACGCAGAAGCGGATGGAGCAACGAAGCGACGGGGCGACGGAGTGACGAAGTGACAGAGCAGTGCGCGGCGAGATCGGGTGCGGGCTGCCCCCTCCGTCGGCTGGCAGAGCGTTGCCGACACCTCCCCCGCACGCGGGGGAGGGGGCCGAGCGGGCTCGCTTCGCGAGAGTTGTGCGGCGGATCACGATCCCCTGCCTTCCTCTGTGCTCTTTGCGGCTCTGTGGTGAACGCTTCTTGAATCACCGGCGGAGCTGGGCGACGCTGCGTAGGGTTTCGTCCGCGGTGCGGATGGTCTGGCTGTTGAACTCGAATGCCCGCTGCGTTCTGATCAACTCGATGAGTTCCTTGGTGGGGTCGACGTTGGAGGCCTCGAGGTAGCCCTGGCGGATCGTGCCGCGGGTCTCTGTGCCGGGCTGGCCCGTGATGGGCGGGCCGCTGGCGGCGGACTCGACGAACAGGTTCTCGCCGACCTGGGAGAGGCCCGCGGGGTTGACGAAGACGGCGGTTTCAAGCTGGGCGATCTCCTGCGGCTCGGCCTGGCCCTGGATGCGCACGAAGATCCGCCCGGTGGCGTCGATCTCGATCTTCTCGGCGTCGGCGGGGATCGTGATGTTGGGCTCGAGGCGACGCCCCTGGTCGGTGGCCAGGACGAGTTCGCCGTCGGAGTTGAGGGTGAAGTTGCCGGCCCGGGTGTAGGCGACGCCGCCGGGGGCCTCGGGAATGGCGACCTGGAAGAAGCCGGAGCCCTCGATCATGACGTCGAGTTCTTCATCGGTTTGGATGGGCGAGCCCTGGACGAAGGAGACCTGGGTGCCGCTGACCTTGACGCCCAGGCCGACGTAGAGGCCGGTGGGGCGTTGGTCGCCGTTGGCGTTCTCGACGCCGGGCTGGGCGCGTTCGATGTAGAGCAGGTCCTGGAAGTTGACGCGGGAGGCCTTGAAGCCGGCGGTGTTGATGTTGGCCAGGTTGTTGGCGGTGACGTCAAGGCGCGTGTTGAGCGCGGAGAGCGCGGTGGATGCGGACTGGAGCGCAATGTTGGCCATGGGGGGAAGTCCGGAGTGAACCACAGAGGCACAGAGACACAGAGGAATGCGGGACGAGGGGTCGGGGCGGAGCGGGTGGACAGGTGGTTGGGTGACGAGGCCGGCGGCGCGAGCCCCCGCACGGGGCGTGTTGGGGCCAGAAGTCCTTAAGCGAGATCCGGTGACTCCCGCGGCCGCACGGTGCCCGACTGCTCGCGCAGTCGGCTCCGTTGGACGCTTCACAATCCGCGTGCCGGGCGGGGGCGGAGGATAAAGATGGCATAGCCCGGGGGGGCCAGGCGGAAGTCGCGGGCGTCTTCATCGACCACGGCCCGGATCCGCAGCGGCGAGCGGGCGATCAGGCGTTCCCACTGCTTGAGGTCATAGGCGCGGAGGGTGTAGGTGGAGTCGAGGTGGCGGGCGGCGGTGGGGGTGGTGACGGTGAGATGGCTGAGGACGGTTTCGTCGCGTGCGCGGGAACCGAGGCGGGCGGGGCCACCTGGCGCGGGGAGGTACTGGACGAGTTGGTCGACGCGGCATGGGCCGCGGGTTCCGGACCAGGTGTCTTCGGAGGGTTGCTCAAGGCCGTAGGCGGTGAGGCTGAGGCCGACGGCGTAGAGGCCGGTGGGGCGCAGGACTCGGGCGATGTGGTCGAAGTGGGCGAGCATGACGCGGTCGGTGGGTAGGTGGCGGATGGAGTTGATGGGGGTGAAGGCCACGTCGATGGAGTTGGGGAGCACCGATCGTGCGGAGGTGCGATCGGGGGCGCGAGATTTGGTGAACGATTCCATGTCCGCCCGGAAAACGCGGGCTAGGCGGCCGAACCGCGCCACGCGGGCGGCGGCGTAGGCGACCATTGCGGGCTCGCGGTCAAAGCCGATGGCGCGGTGGCCTCGGGAGGCGAGGACGCGGAGGTAACGGCCCGTGCCGCAGGCGGGTTCGAGGAAGGTGATTGGGGAGCGACGCCTCGTGGCGGGCAGGAACCGGCGTGCGAGGCGGAGCAGGGCGTCGATTTCCGCGGCCGTGCCGGGGGTGTGCAGGATGTCGTAGATCGCGGGCGAGGCGTAAAAATCGTGGGAAGCGGGCATGGGGGCGATGGTACGGATGGGGTGGCGGGTGGCAGCGGGTGTGTCGCCGACGCAACCCGGCTTGGCGGGCTTGTCGGCGCCGAGGGTGCAACGGTGTCAATCACGCGGCGGGCCATTCGAACCGAGTCAAGTCGCAACGGCGAGTTGACTCGGTGATGCAGTCTCATGGCCCGCCGGGGGTTCTGAACACTTCGGGCACATCGCGGTCGCGTTGGTCGCCGGAGAACAGGGCGTTGCTGGCGCCGGGGTCGAAGGCGGTGATGGTTCCATTGCCGAGCACGATGTAACCCATCTCCTTGGGGGACATGGACTCGGCGTGCCCATCGCAGAAGGCGACGTTGGCCTTGCTTCCATGGCGGGCGTCGGGGCCGGAGCGGTGCTGGGCGCCCGGGTTCTGGGGGTCGCAGAAGTCGCCTTCGGGAGTGAGGCGGGGCGGGTCGAGGGAGTAGGCGTGCCCGCCCATGGCGAGCAGCTGCGGGTGGCGGGCACCGTCGCTGAGGTTGGGGAGTCGGACGGAGCGGGGCTTGCCGGCGGCGGAGCCCAAGCAGTCGGCCGAGAGCACAGTGCCGGCGGAGTCGACGGTGCTGGTGCGGCGCGGGAAGTTGACGAAGCCGTCGGCTTCAAGGTCGTTGAGGAACCGGGCGTTGCCCAGGAACTGGTAGTTGTAGCCGTAGGGGGCGTTGCGCGTGCTGGTCCACTCGCTGGCCTCTGGGCAGAGGAAGACCTCACCGCCGACCTGGGCCGAGTGCTCGAAGGCGGGATCGGGCGAGGGTGACTTGAGGGCGTGGAAGCCGGCCTCGGCTCCCATCTGAACGTACCAGCGCGGGCGGTACTGCACGCCGTTGCCCACGTTGTACAGGTTGCGGGTCTGGTCGGCGTACCGCCCGACCTGGCCCGGAACGCTGATGTCGTTGTTGGAGTCGGCGTAGAGCTGCCAGCCGATGGCAACCTGGCGCATGCGAGAAAGGCAGACGGTCCCCCGGCCCGTGGCGCGGGCGGCGGCCAGCGCGGGAAGGAGGATCCCCAGCAGCAGTGCGATGATGGCGATGACGACCAGAAGTTCGATGAGGGTAAAACCGATCGGTGCCGTGGTCATGAGCGGGCCACGCGCCGCGAGGCGAGGCGTGGTCCGCCGCTGCATTGACGCCGGATGGCTCACCCGTATCGCTCCCGCCTCCCCCGTGCGGCCCGAGCATACCGCCCGCGAGCGTCCAAACAAAGCGCATCAGTTGCCGATGCACCCGATCTGGGGTGGCAGGTCGGGGGCCGACCCTTACCGGACCGGCGCGGGTTTCCCGCCGATCTCGCTGGCAATCTGTCTCGGGCATTGCCAGACGCCCGCCGAGTGGGGATACTTCCCACCTTGCGGGCGACTCGGGCCGATGGTGGTCAGGGTCGGACGCGGGGCCGGCCGGTTCTCGGTTGGCGGCCTCCGGTCGTCGAGGTGCGTGTCGGGCTGCTATGGTGGTTGCGAACGACGGCGTCCCCGGCCAACCGAGGATGCGGGTGAGGGTGCAGGAAGCGCCTTGGGCCGAACCCCAAGGCACGGAGCGGGTGTCGCGCGTGGAGATCCTCAAGAAGGGCGATACGGTGGAGGGCTTCCGCGTTGAGCGGGAACTGGGACGCGGCGCGGCCTCGGTGATCTACGTCGTCTACGACGCGAAGACCAAGCAGATCCGGGCGATCAAGCACGTCGAACGCGGCGACACCAAGGACGACCGCTTCCTGGTCCAGACCGAGGCCGAGTACAGGGTCGCCAGCCAGCTCGACCACCCCGGAATCCGCAAAGTCCCCCGCTGCATCAAAAAGGGGTCGCTCTTCAAGACCTCCGACCTGTACCTGGTCATGGAGTTCGTCGACGGCCGGAGCCTGGACCTGTCGCCTCCCAAGACCATGGGCCAGGCGGTTCATATCTTCGAGCAGGTGGCGCGGGCCCTGGCGCACATGCACGAGCGGGGCTGGGTCCACGCCGACATGAAGCCCAACAACATCGTGGTCGACGGCGAGACGCACGCCAAGATCATCGACCTGGGGCAGTCGTGCAAGGTGGGGACCATCAAGCAGCGGATCCAGGGCACGCCCGATTACATCGCCCCGGAGCAGGTGCATCGGCGTGAGATCACGGGCAAGACCGACATTTATAACCTTGGTGCGACGATGTACTGGGTGCTGTGCCGCCAGCACATCCCCACAGCGCTGCCCAAGGACGACCGGCTGGTGGGGTCGCTGGATGAGGACCTGATCGAGAAGCCGCGCCCGCCGCACGAGATCAACCCGCGTGTACCGCTGAAGTTGAGCGAGTTGATCATGCAGTGCGTCGAGGTGAGCCCCGACAAGCGACCGGCCAGCATGGACGCGGTGGCGGACAAGCTGAACCTGATCCACGGGATGGTGCTGGCGGCCCGGGCGAGCGCGGAATCGTCGATGGGGGGTTACCCGGCGGTGGGCAACGAGAAATAGGATTGGCCACGGAGGCGCAGCGACACCGAGGAAGACAGAGCCGGTGGTTCGAGGCGGGCAAGGCCGCGGCCGCACGAACCCGGTCGCGGCCACTCGGCTCCCGTTCCTCTCTTCCCCGTGCGTCTGTGCCGCCGTGGTGAGTTCTTTCTGCTCTGAGGTGACGCATCCCGCTGACCCCCGACCAACTCAAGGACGCCGACGCGGTGATCGACGCCCTGCATCGGGGCGCGTCGGCCAATCGGTTCGCGTTATGCCGGGTCGGGTCGATCGACCGGATCACGCCGCCTGGCCGCCTCATCGCCACCGGAGACCTGCACGACAACCCCGACAACTTCGAGAAACTCATCGAGCTGGCGAAGCTGGACGGCGTCGCGGGCGAGGATGGGGCCAAGGACGACCACGTCCACGACCTGCCGCACATCACGCTGCATGAGATCATCCACCCCGAGAAGCTGGTGGGCGGCGTGGACTTCTCGTACCGGTCGATGGCCCGCGTCGCCGACCTCAAGTCGGCCCACCCCGAGCGCGTCCACGTCCTGCTGGCCAACCACGAGCTGGCCCAGATGGTCGGCTCGGGCATCGTGAAGAACGGCGTGATGGTCGTCGAGGCGTTCAACGACGGCGTCGAGTACGTCTTTGGTGATCGCGGGTTGGACGTGCTCGATGCGGTCAAGGCGTTCGTGCGGTCCATGCCGCTCGCGCTGCGGTGCGTCACGCCGCGGGGCGATGTCCTGTGTGCCCATTCGATCCCCGGCCCGGCCATGATGCCGCGCTTCGACGGCTCGGTTCTGGACCGCGACCTGACCGAGGACGACTACACGCCGCGGCAGGGGGCGGCCCACATGATGGTCTGGGGGCGTGGCTACGACTACGAGCAGATCGAGGACCTGGTCGAGCGGTGGGGGGTCAACCTGTTCGTGCTGGGGCACGAGAAGGCGGACAACGGCGTGCTGTTCATCCCGCCGGCCGCGCTGGTGATCAATAGCGACCACCAGCGAGGCGTGTATCTGCCGATCGACCTAGACGATCCGCCGCGGGCGGAGGAAGCCGCGGCAATGGTGCAGAAGCTGGGGGTGGGGTGGTGAGGGTCGCGGCCACGAACCCTTCCTCTGGCGGCCTGGAAAATAATCTTAAACTTCGCTGGCCCCCCCCGGTTGTAGGTTATAGAGCTTTCATTCTGGAAGGGCGTGAAAGGAACTGGTGCCGCAGCCGTCCTGGCTACGCGGCAGGAAAGACACGTCCGCATGTCGTATGATTCGCTCATCGTGAAGCGATTCAGCACCGAGGTCAACGTGCCCATGTGAGCAAAGGTCTTTCGTCGGATGTGGCATTGGACGGCCGCCAGCGCGCCGTTGTTCCTTGCGCTCCCCGTGGCTGCGCAGACCACATGGCTCGTGTCGAACGACCCTGGTGAGAGCCCCGACTTCGCGACCCTGGCGGCGGCCGTCGCCAGCCCCACGGTCATCAACGGCGACACGATCGAGATCAGTGAGGGACAAGGTGAGTATGTCGTGGCGGTCACGATCCAGAAGCAACTGACGGTGCGGCCGGAAGCGGGTGAGGCGCCAGTTCTTATCCCATCGGGACCCGGCAACTTCGCGATCAGCGTCCCGAGTACCGTTTCTGGCGTCATCATTGAGGGCATTACGTTTCGAAAGGGCGCGGGCAGGTGGGGGCCATCGGGAGCGGCTCGGGCTCCGTCATCCGAAACTGCATCTTTGAGGACTTTGATGACAGCATATCGGCCGTGTCGGCGGGCGGTTGTTTTCTGTTGGATTGCCAGTTCCTGAACTGCAGCGTAACCACGGCTGGCCTGAGCGTGGCGAGCGCTGGGTTCATTGAAGGCTGTGAGTTCATCGGTTCAGATCCTCCGACCAACCAAGGCACCTTCGTGCATATGAGCGGCTCGACCATCCGCAACTGCCGCTTCTCCGGCGGCCCCATCCCCCGCGCCGACTTCGGCGACGGCATATCCACTCTCATCGGTTGCACGTTTGAGGACACCGGCAACCTGCGTCCCGACCAGGTGTTCTTCACCGTCGGCCAGAACAACGGGTACACGTTCGACAGCTGCGTGCTCGCCAATCTTGCGTCGCCCACGCGCCCCGTCATCCAGGCCTGGAATCAGAACCTCATCCTGCGCAACTGCACCATCACCGGCTGCACCGCCGCGGTGTTCGGCTGGCAACAGACTTCGGGCCGCCCGCCCACCCAGGACGCCACGATCCGCAGTTCCATCCTGTGGAACAACAACATCGGCAGCCTGTTCCAGTTGTTCCTTCAGACCTTGATCGACTGGTCGACCGTCCAAGCATCGACTCCCGGCATCGGCAACCTCGTCACCAACCCCCTCTTCCTGAACCCCGCTGCGGGCGATTACTCGCTCCAGCGCGGCTCGCCCGCCGTCGACTCCAGCGACTCCGCAGCCGTCCCGCCCGACGTGACCCTCGACGCCGCGGGCAACCCGCGCCGCGTCGATGACCAAGCCATGCCCGACACCGGCGCGGGGCCGCCGCCGATCGTTGATCGCGGCGCGTTCGAGTTCCAGCCCCCCGGCCCCGGTTTCTGCCAGGCCGACCTGACCACCACCGCCGTCCCCGGCTCCTCGGGTTACGGCGTGCCGAATGGGATCGTGAACAACGACGGTTTCTTCTCCTACACCTCGCTCTTTGCCTCCAGCCTCGGGTGCGGCAACGCCCCCGGGGCCACGCGGTGCCCCTCCCCGCCCGACCTCACCTCCACCGCCATCCCCGGCACCCCGGGGTACGGCATCCTCGACGGCACGCTGAGCAGCGACGACTTCTTTTACTCCCTGGTGCTCTTCGCGGCCGGGTGCTGAGCCCGAGAACGACTCGCCGCGAACCGATTGAGCCAGCGCACCACGTCGGGTCCGATCGCACGGTTGCGGCGGAATCCGGCGTGGTTTTCTCTTGCCCCGGGCGTGGCGTCGGTGCTAGGCTGTGCATCATCCGGCGGGGGCTGGGAGAGGAGTCTGGCATGTCAAGTTGTACCCGATCGAGCCGTGGCCCGCGCGTTGTAGTCTGTCTGCTGTCATCGGCTGGCTTGGCCGGGTCGGCCTTGGCGGCTGACTGGACCAACGCGGGAGGCAATCCCGGTCGCAACGGCCTGACCAGCGAGGTCGGCCCCGACGCGGCGGACGTGCTGTGGGGCCCCATCGGGCGGCCCTCGATCATCGCCTGGCAGCCCGTGATCGCTGGCGATCGCGTGTTCATGGTCCGCCAGACCGGTTTCCCGCCTGAGCCCAACTCCGACCGGGCGACGGTGGTCGCCATGAATCTGGACACCGGGGCCGAGCTCTGGTTGCGCAACATGCCGTACCTGACCGGCGACTGGACGACGTGGGTCGCGGGGACGAGCAATGGGCAGGTTTATGTCTCGCGGGCCGGCAACGGCTCTTCGGTCGACGCCAACCTGTACGCGCTGAACGCGGCCACGGGCGCCACGCTCTGGGAAAGCGACGACCTGATCGACGCCGGCGCCTATGACGGCGTGGTCTTCGCCCCGGACGGCGACCCGGTCGTCGCAAGTTTCCGCAAGATCTGGCGCATCGACGCCGCCACGGGTGACACGGTGTGGTCGGCCAATCGCGTGGGCTCGGTCAGTGGGTCGTGCGGCGGGGCGATCTCGGGCAACGCGATCTATGTGGCCGATGCGGTGCCGGGCGGGATCGCGATCAAGAAGTTTGATCTGACGACCGGGGCGTTCCTATACCAGAGCCCGGTGATGAACGGGTTCACGATCCAGACCACCCCGATGGCCGGGCCGGACGGGACGATCTACCTCTCGCGCGTCCAGAACAACGCGGCGGTCGACTTTTTCTACGCGATGGGCGACAATGGCACGGGCATGAGCATCAAGTGGTCGGTCCCCGCGGCATACTCGTACGTGTCGGAGTTCGGCGTCGGGCCTGATGGCTCGGTCTATCACTGGGCGCCCGGCCCCATGCTGCAGCGGCTTGATCCCGCGACCGGCGGCGTGCTGAACAACTCGGCGGTGATCCCGGCCGACTTCGCCGCCCCGCGCCTGGCGCTTGACGCCCAGGGTCGCGTGTTCATGTCCAACGGCGCGTTCAGCAACGGGCGGTTCTACTCGTTCAACGCCGACCTCTCCGAACGCTGGAGCGTCTCGGTCCCCAACATCAACATCGGCGCGCCCGCGATGGGACGCGACGGCACGCTGGTGGTGGCTGGCATCGGCACCAACATCGTCGCCTACCGCACCCCGCGCGCCTCGTGCCGACCGGACCTCACCACCACGGCCATCCCCGGCACCCCCGGCTACGGCGTGCCCAACGGTGTGCTGAACAACGACGACTTCTTCTATTACCTCTCGCAGTTCTCCGCGGGCAATGTGGCCGTGGCCGATCTGACGACCGGAGCGATCCCGGGCCAGCCCGGCTTCGGCGTGCCCAACGGTGTCATCAACAACGATGACTTCTTCTATTATCTGAGCATCTTCGCGGCCGGGTGCTGAACGGAGTCCTGATCGCGAGCTCAGGAGCCGTCGCCCGGCGGAGCGAAGGCGGATCCATGCTGACCCTGAGGGGGACGGGCTTCCCAGCCCGTCTCCCTTTTTTAGTTCGAAAACTGCGGCATTGGGTCGAGGGCGAGTCCGAACGCGATCAACGTCCGGGGCGTGCCCGACGGCTCGCGCGGGCGGCTCCGTTGAACCTGAAGCGGTATTCGCGCTGTGGAGGCAGGTGTCAAACGAACTCGTGATGGAACGCGGGCGTCGTCGTGCCGCCGATCGCCGCTTTGAGCGATCGGTGCCTCGGCCACGACCGGCCAACCCGCACGGATCGTGCAGAGGCACGATCGGTGGCACGCCCGGGTCGCAACGACGATCGGTATCACAGATTCGGCTGCGGCGTCACCCGCAGATACGGCTTGAGCTTTTTGTACCCCTTCGGGAACAGCTTGTCCGCCTCCGCGTCCGGCACCGACGGCACGATGATGCAGTCCTGGCCGTGCTTCCAGTTCACGGGCGTCGCCACCTTGTACTGGGCCGTGAGTTGCAGCGAGTCGATCACGCGGAGGATCTCGTCGAAGTTCCGCCCGGTGCTGGCTGGGTAGGTGATGGTGAGCTTGATCTTCTTGTCCGGGCCGATCACGAACACCGAGCGGACCGTGAACGTGTCGCTCGCGGCCGGGTGGATCATGCCGTAGAGGTTCGACACCTTCTTGTCGGCGTCGGCCAGGAGCGGGAAGTTGACCGCCGCCCCCTGGGTCTCCTCGATGTCCTTCATCCACTTGTGGTGGTCGGCCAGCGGGTCCACCGACAGCCCGATGACCTTGACGTTGCGCTTCTCGAACTCGCGCTTCAGTTTGGACACCGCCCCAAGCTCGGTCGTGCAGACCGGGGTGAAGTTCTTCGGGTGGCTGAACAGCACGCCCCAGGAGTCACCCAGCCACTTGTGGAACTGGATCGGGCCCTCGGTTGAGTCCTGGGTGAAGTCAGGGGCGATATCGCCGAGCTGCAGGGACATGGGGGCTCTCCTTTGGGGTCCGCGCTGGGGCCGGGTGGATAGGATACCACACGCCCAGTCCGGGCGAGCCGCGCCGTGGGGCGACTGGCCTGCCACTCCGCGGCCCCACCGGCCATCACCGCACGCCCCAGACCGCCGCAACCCCCCGTCCCAAGCGGACTCTGGATGGCAATCCCTTGTCATGGGATCGCTCTCACCCCCGCATCAGAGCATCCGGACCAGAGGAGCCGACCGCGCAAGAGGATTATGCACGTTGCTTCCGAGCCGCCTGCGCAAGCACGCGGCGGATGGGTCGCCCTCAAGCGGCAGCTGCGTGCGGCAAGGCCGCAGGCGTCGGTGCAGGTCTCTTGAGGCGATGGGGGGCGGATCCGCCGCGTGCTCACGCAGGCGGCTCGGATGGGAGTTGCCTAGTCCTCGCGAGCAGTCGCGCAACCGCACACACCTCCGCCCCGTCCGAAACTCGCCCAAAGCCCTCTCCATCCGCGGACGCCGGTGTCTCCCCTCACCGCGCATCCCACCGGATCGGCGCCGCCCCGACCCCGCGCAAATCCTCCAACCGATCCACCAGGTCCGTCAGAAACGCCCACTCCCGCGCGGGGTCGCCGAACCGACCTAACTCAAACTCCAGGTAGATCGTCACCGACTCCCCGCGATCCAGCGCCGACCCGCGCTGCGTCCCCGCTGGCACCGGGTCACGCCGCGCCCTCAGAATGCACACCTCATCACGCGTCGACACCAACTCCACGAACTGCGTCGTCTCATCCACATGCTCGCCGTGCGCCACCGTCATCTCAACCCGTGGCCCGGCCGCCCAGCACGCCGTCCACACATCATCCCAGTCCGCCACCACCTGCGTGGGCAACTCGCGCTCCGCAAACTCGGGCTTCACCTGCGGCGGCAACCCCCCGCACCCGGCGAGCGCGAGGATCGCGCATACGCGTGGCGTGGTCGCGGCTCTGAGCGGCCACGCCCGAACAACTGCGCCGCGCGGGCCTCGCCCACCACTCCGGGGGACCGCCACGTTGGAACATTTGGCTCGTTTACCCCCATCGAGTCCCCTTGCGTGCCCGCTCAAAGCCGCAGCCACGCCACCCGCCATTCCACGCATCACCCCTCGCACCACATCCCCCAACCCTCCCAACACGAATAAACAACAAACATCAAGGGTTCTCCGGCTTGAAGGTTCGTCGGCCGATCGCCGACGTCGGATATGATCCGGGTCAGGGCGGGCGGGCATGGGCCCGGGCCGCAGGAGCGTCAGGTCTGTGGAAGTCACCATTCGGGTTCCCAGTGGAGCGAGTCGGCACGGCGTCGTCGGCTCCGGCGAGCGGAACCTCAAAATGATCCGTGAGGCCTTGGGCGTCAACGTGACCGCCCGGGAGGATTTCGTGCGCCTGACGGGCGACAACGACGCGGTCCGCATCGCCCGCTCGGTCATTGAGCGCCTTGGGCGCACGCCCCCCCTCACCCGCCAGCAAGTCCTGGACGTCATTGCCGAGGAGGGTGGGCGCCAGCGTATCGAGTTCATGACCGGCCGGAGTGAGGGCCGCGCGGACGCACCGGGCGAAGTCGCCGACGCCCGCCGACTCGAAACCATCCCCTGGGACGGCCGGTTATCGGTCTACGCCGGGGGGCGCGCCGTCCTGGCCAAAACACCCAACCAGCAGGCCTACCTCGACGCCATCCGCGACCACGACATGGTCTTCTCCGCCGGCCCCGCCGGCACGGGCAAGACCTACCTCGCCGTCGCCGCCGCCGTTCACCTGCTCCGCACGGATCGCGTCAAGCGGCTCATCCTCACCCGCCCCGCCGTCGAGGCTGGCGAGAAACTCGGCTTCCTCCCCGGCGACATGCAGGCCAAGGTCAATCCCTACCTCCGCCCCCTGCTCGACGCGCTCCACGACATGATGGACTTCGGCACCATCCGTCGGTTCATCGACAGCGACGTGGTCGAGATCGTCCCCCTCGCCTTCATGCGCGGGCGCACCCTCAACAACGCCATGATCATCCTCGACGAGGCCCAGAACACCACGCGCACACAGATGCAGATGTTCCTCACCCGCATGGGGCACGGCTCAAAGATGGTCGTCACCGGCGACATCACCCAGGTTGACCTGCCCGACCCCGCCGAGTCGGGCCTCATCGACGCCATCCGCCGCCTCCGCAGCGTCCGAGGCATCGGCATGGTCGCCTTCGAGGGCCAGGACGTCGTCCGACACAACCTCGTCCAGCGCGTCATCGAGGCCTACGGCGAGCCCAACGACATCCGAGGCGGCGACAACGCCTGGCTCGTCCGAGGCAGCGAGCACCCGCCGGCCTCGATCGGGCACGTCCCCCCGCCGACCCGCTCCTCGCACCACCCCCGGCCCGATCCGCTGGACGACCTGCCAATCCTCGACGTGCTGCTGGATGAACCCATCGGGGAGGCTGCTCCCGAGCCGTAACTCATGGCGACCGGAACCTCAAGATCGAACGATGGCGGCGGGTCGCGCAAGTCGCGCCGCGGCGTGGCCCGTCCGGGACGCGAGGCCGTTCTGCGCCGCCTCCGCCTGGCTCTCCGAGACCCCTCGGTCGGCTGGGGCGTGCTCACCGCCGCGCTGTTCATCCTCATTGCCACCATCGCGGGCGTGTGGGCGCAGCAGCGTCCGCTGGTCTCGCCTGGGCGGGTGATGGACCACACCCGGGCCGTGCGACTCACCTTCAAGATGGAGGACGCGGTCAAGACCGACGAGGACCGCGAGCAGGCCCGGCGCAACACGCCCCGCATCTTCGAGGCCGACCTGGCCCGCATCGACGAGCTGGCCGACTCCATCGCCAACCTGCCTCGAAGCCTCGCCGGCGTCTCCTCGATCGAGGAGGTCGCGCCCGAGCTGCGCGCACGGTTCGGCCTTGACCAGTCCCTGCTCGACGCCATGCTCACCCGCGTGGTCGATGGCGAGCCCGATGCCGAGTGGGCCAGCGCCTCGCTCGCGCTGCGCGACATCCTCCGCGGCGTGCCTCTGGTCGATCGCGAGACTTGGCAGCGCTTCACCCAGCAGAACTCCTCGAGCGACATCATCCTCCGTGGTGGAACCGCACCCGAGCAGCGCGTCAGCAGCCTGCGCGTCGTGAACATGAGCGTCATCGAGGACCTCCGCCGCTCCGCCGACGCCATGTCCATGCGGGCCGGCTTCAGCGGCGGGTTCCGTCCCGTGGTGATCGCGCGCATCGCCGCCCTCGACGGCCCCACCGTCCGCGACGATGAGCCCGCCACACGGGCCGCGCAGATGGAGGCCGCCTCCCTCGTCGCCCGCGCCTTGCGCGAGGTCCCCGAGGGCGAGATCCTCTACCGACGCGGCGAGGTGCTGACCCCCCCGGCCGCCCAGCTGCTCCGCGCCGAGACCGAAGCCTTCCGACGCGAGGCTCCGGCCTGGCGCGTCACCCCCGAACGCCTCAGCCTCGCCGCCACCATCGGCGGCGTCGCGGTCGGCCTGGCCGGCTACATTGCATTTTTCTGTCCGCGCATCCGCCGCAACCCCACCCGCGCCGCCGCCATCGCCGCTCTGGGCCTGGGGGTAGTCTGGATCTCGGTCCTCGTCGCCGTCTTCGACCCTCGCCTGACCCTTTTCGCCGTGGTCGTCCCCGCCGTCCTTGGTTCCATGATCATCGTCGTCGCCTACGACCAGCGCACGGGATTGGCCCTGGGCGCAGGGCTCGTGCTCATCGTCGGCCTGGTCATCGACCAGCCGCTGGCCCGTATCGTCCTGGCCATGGTCGGCGTGGGCGTCGCCGTCTGGCAACTCCGGGAGATCCGCGAACGCCACACCCTCATCCGCGCCGGCATCATGCTCGCCATCTGCCTGGGCGGCGGCGCGCTGGCCATCGCGTTTGTGGTGCTGCCCGTCTCGCTCGACTCCGTCCAGCAATCCCTGGTCGACGCTGGCTTCCTCGCGCTGGGCGGCCTCATGGCCGCCGGCATCGTCCTGTTCATCCTCCCGCTGCTCGAACGCGCCTTCGACATCACCACCGGCCTCACTCTCATCGAACTCCGCGACCCCAAGCACGCCCTGCTCCGCGAACTCCAGCAGCGCGCCCCCGGAACCTACAACCACTCCCTCAACGTCGCCTCCATCGCCGAGGCCGCCGCCGACGCCGTCGGTGCCGACGCGCTTCTTACCTACGTCGGCTGCCTCTACCACGACGTCGGCAAAATGACCAAGCCCGAGTACTTCGTCGAGAACCAGGCCGGCGGACCCAACAAGCACGACCGCCTCTCACCCGCCATGAGCCTGCTCGTGATCGTCGGGCACGTCAAGGACGGCCTCGAGATGGCCAAGGAGCACAACCTCCCCCGCGCCATCGAGCACTTCATCGAGGCCCACCACGGCACCACGCTCGTCGAGTACTTCTTCCGCCGAGCCGTCGAGCAGGCCAAGGGCGACGGGTCCGAGTCCGTCCCCGAGGAACTCAGCTACCGCTACCCCGGCCCCAAGCCCCGATCCCGCGAGGTCGCGATCGCCATGCTCTCCGACGCCGTCGAGAGCGCCACCCGCACCCTGCACGAGCCCACCCCCAGCCGCATCGACGCCCTCGTCCGCACCCTGGCCAACAAGCGCCTCATGGACGGCCAGTTCGACGAGTGCGACCTCACACTCAAACAACTCCAGATCATCGTCGAATCCGTCAGCAAGACCGTCTCGGCCATCTACCACGGCCGCATCGCCTACCCCGGCGGGTCGCCCGCCAAGCGCAAGACCGTGGCACCGGGCGTGCCGAGCGAGTCGCAGCCGACGACCAGCACGCCGGCCACAGCCCCCGCGCCCGAAGTTCGTGCCGCACGCGGCGCGTAGAACTCGGCGATCGCCCGCACGCTCTCAGTGCAGCACCCGATACACCTCCGCCTCATCCGTCAACCCCTTGGCGACCTTCGCCATCGCATCCTCGCGCATCGGCTTGTACCCGGCCGTGATCGCCGCCTCCCGCAGCGACACGCCGTCGGTCCGTGCGATCGTCAGGCGGCGAAGCTCATCGTTCATCACCATCAACTCATACACCGCCAGACGGCCCTTGTACGTCGAGCCGTTGCACACCTCGCACTTGGCCGGCCCGCCCGCCCGGTCGAGCAGCCCCGTCGGCGACACGCCCGTCCCCTTGCACGCCTGGCAACGCCGCCGCATCAGCCGCTGGCCCATCACGCCCAGCAGCGAGCTCGTCACAAGATACGGCTCGGCCCCCACGTCCACCAGCCTCGGGATCGCCCCCGGCGCATCGTTCGTGTGCAGCGTCGCCAGCACGAAGTGGCCCGTCAGGCTCGCCTGGATCGCCAGCGACGCCGTCTCCGAATCGCGGATCTCGCCCACCAGGATCACGTCCGGGTCCTGGCGCAGCAGTGATCTCAGGCCGGTGGCGAACGTCACGCCGCGCTTCGGGTTCACTTGCATCTGGCTGATGCCGTCCAGGTGATACTCGACCGGGTCCTCGATCGTCATCACGTTGCGGCTTGCGCGATCGATCTGCCCGAGGCACGCGTAGAGCGTCGTCGTCTTGCCCGAGCCGGTCGGCCCGGTGACCAGCACCATGCCGTACGGGCGATCCACCAGATCAAGCAACTGCGCCTGCATCTGCGTGGACATGCCCACGGCGTCGAGCGTCAGCTGGGTGCTGGCCTGATCCAGCAGTCGCAGCACGACGCGCTCGCCCCAGATCGTCGGGATCACCGACAGACGGATGTCCACTTTCTTGGAGCCGACCCGCACCGTGGTCTGGCCGTCCTGGGGCGAGTGGCGGTTGGCGATGTCCAGCTCGGTCATCACCTTCAGGCGCGTCGAGATCGCCGGCGCCAGCGTCAGCGGCGGGCTGAACGCGTCGTACAGCATCCCATCCACGCGGAACCGGATGTTCAGGCGTTCTTCGAGCGGGTGGACGTGGATGTCCGACGCCCGCCGGCGCACCGCCTCGAACAGGATCATGTTCACCAGCCGGATCACGGGCGTCTGGCGGGCCAGCGCCAGCAGGTCGTTGCCGCCGGCCCCGACGCCCGCCGCCGCCGAGGCGAACGCCGACTCATCCAGCGGCATCTCGTCGATGATCTCGGTGACCAGGTCGCCGCGCTGCTCGTACCCGCGGTTGATGAGGTTGGCCACCGCGCCGCGGGGCGCGAGCACGAGCCTGATCGGCATGTCCAGCAGCGCTTCGAGCAGGTTGAACGTAGCCGGCTGCATCGGCTGGGCGGTGGCGACCACCATGACCGGCTGCCCGTCCTCGATCACGCACTCGACGCCCGCGACGTGCCTGGCCCGCGCATCGTCGGCCGGGACCAACTCATAGAACCGGGCCGCCGAGTCCTCCAACTTCGGCTCGGCGCTGAACGCCAGCCCCGTCCGCTCGGCCAGCTTCTCCAGGGCCGTCTGCTCGTCCAGCGCCAGCAGCTGGAGCATGAAGTCCCACGGCTCCTCGTCCGAGCCGGGTGCCCGCGGGAACGCCCGCATCTGCTCGGGGGAGACCTTGAGGGGCGCGAACATGGCCGCGATCCGCGACCAGTCGTCGCTCACGACCGATGCGGCCGAGCGCAGGGCGTCCTCGCCGTTCGTATGGCGTCGGGCGAGAGCATCGCGTCGGCCTGGGGGTCGCTTGGACAAATCCGGCTCCCTTGAAACTCGATTCAACGCAGAGTACGCGAAGCACGCAAAGGCGAGAGGTCCGAGGCAAGAAGCAGCCCGACTCCGCCTCCCAGGAGCCTGGCCCCCGATCAGCTGGGTTCGTCAATCACGATCCGCCCCTCCTGACTTCGCGTCCTTTGCGCACGTCGCGTTCCACCCGATCACCCAGCGCCCCCATGTCCTCACGGCTCCAGCCTCGCCACCGGCGCGGGCGCGATGATCTCGATCACCCGCGGCTGCACCCGCGGCAGGTCATCGGGCAGTTCCACCGACTCCTGCGGGCCACGCGTCAGCAGCCGCATGTCCTGGAACGACGGGTCGGCCATGATGTAGGGCGTGATGAACACATACAGGATCGTCCCCGTGTCGCTCTTGTTGGTGTCGCGGAACAGGTGCCCCAGGATCGGGATATCCCCCAGCAGCGGCACCTTGACCACCGTGTTCCGCGTGTTCTCCAGCACGATCCCGCCCACCACGATCGTCGCGTCCGACGGGATGGTCACGCCCTCGGCCCGCAGGGTGTTGTCCTGCTTGGGGGGCGGAACCCCGTTCGATCCGGTGCCCACGAAGCTGGACAGCGTGATCTCGTACTCCATCCGGATCCAGCCGTTGCTGGAGATCGAGGGAGTGACCCTTAGCGTCGTGCCCGCGTCCTCGTACCCGCCGAACGCCGTCGTGCTCGGTGCGCCCGTGGTCTGCGAGGTCGTGGTCGTAGGCTGCTGCTCGATCGAGATGATCTCGGCCTCGAAGTTGTCGTTCACCAGCAGCTGCGGGCTGGCGATGATCCGCCCGTCGATGTTGGTTGCCGTGGCGTTGATGATGATCGGGACGTACTTGCTCTGGATCACCGCGGTGGTCAGGCCCGTGAGCGTCGCCAGCGGGTTGCGCGGGTCCAGGATGTCGGTGCCCGCCGCCGCCTGGTTGAGCCCGAAGTTGGTCTGGAACACTGGGTCGCCCGTCGCGTTGATCAGCTGGGTCTCGAACGCCAGGCGGCTGGTGGCGCTGTTGGAGATCGCGACGATGTGGGCCTTGATGTACACCTGCTGGCGGCGCATGTCCAGCCCGTCGATCAGGCGCTCGTACATCGGCTGCAGGTTCGCGGGCGCCCGCACCAGCACCTGGTTGTTGGGGATGTCGGCGATGATGGCCGTGTACTCGTCGCCGAACAGCGAGATGCCCTCGGGGCCCGCCGCCTGCAGAACGCCCGTGAACGGGTTGAACACGGGCTGCGACTGCCCGCCGCTCTGGGGCAGCAGCCCGCCCTCGCCGCCCCCGGTCTCTCCCAGGATCAACTGCCGCAGGAGTTCGGCCGTCTCCTCCGCGTCCGCGTTTTGCAGCGGGTACGCCTCGATTGTGACCGCGTCGGCCTCCAGCCCGATCTCCTCGATCAGCCGACCCAGGATCTCGTGCTGCTGCTCGGTCCCGAAGTAGATGATCCGCCCGCGCTTGGCGTCGACGATCATCTGCGACCCGCCGGTGATGGCCGTCTGCTGCGTGGGCTGGCCGAACTGGCCGCCGAAGTTCGGGAAGAACTGGTTCTGGTTCTCGTCGGACTGATCCTCGACCACGATCACCTCGCCCAGACCCTGCTGCCTCGCCAGGTTGGCGATCTGCTCCGCGTACGCCCCAGCCTCATACGTCCGGCTCTCCAGGCGCGTCGCCACATCAATCTGGCGCACGATCTTCCGAACCATCTCCATCTCTTCGGGCCGCCCATAGAACACCAGCCCGTTGCCCTGCACGTCCACGCGCAGTCGATTCTCAAGGTTCGTGATCAGCGACGCCGTGCGCGAGCCGGTTGGCGCGGTCGGCATTCCCGGCATCTGGGTCGGGTCCGGCTGCGTGCTGCCCGTGTCCGTCCCGCCCACCATCCCGATCGCCCTCTCGAGCGCGGCTGGCGCCGAGACGTTTACCAGCTCGATCCGGAACCACTGCTGCTCGCTCAGTTTGTCGCGGATCTGCAGGATGATGCGCTCGACGGCCTCCACGGTTCGCGGCGTATCGGTCACCATGATCAGCCCCAGATCGTCCAGATACACGACGCGGGTGTTGTTGGCCGCCCGGCTCGGCGGGAACACCGCCTCCACGGCGGGCCGCAGCGACGAGGGCTTCATGTTGGGCGTCGAGATCAGCCGCGTCGTCGAGCCGGACACCGGGATCTCGCCCGACACCGGCACCACCTGGTGCCAGCCGCTCGACTCCTCGAAGATCATGTAACCCTGCTGCTCAAGCAGGTCGTTGAGCAGCTTGAGCAACTGCTCCCGCGGCACGCTGATCGCCCGGTTGATCACCACCGTTCCCGTCAGGTCTGGATCGACCACCACGTTGATCTTCAGCGTGTTGACGACGTAATCGACCAGCTCCTTCAGTTCGACGCCCTCGGCAAACGCCGGCAGCGTGTACATGCCTGGGCCGCCGGGCTGCGCGACCGGTTGGGTCGGCACCGTGCCGGCCGGGGTCAGGCCTGGGTTCAGCAGCGGGTCCGGCTGGGCGGGCTGCCCCGGTTGGGTGGGCTGGGTCGGCTGGGGCATGTTGCCCAGGTTCTCGAACTGAGCCGAGGCCGAGCACGCCAGCCCAGCACCGGCGACCAGGGCGGCGAGGCGGGTCAGGCGGCGGCGGGTGGCGTTGGGCTGCATATCTCGAGTTCCTTCCGGCACGGCTTCGACACGGGACGAGCGACGGATTGTCTACCGGGCACATGGGGAGGGCGCGGCTAGGCCGGTGCAGATTCCGCGCGAATTCGTCGCGTGGGGCGTCCATTGTTGCGCCCCCGCCCAACGCACGCCCGGGTCCCGGGTTGCAACTCGGTCGTCCAACCCGGTTGCGTTCCTGCGACGCAAGACGCGGGCCGAAGCCCTTCCTTCCGGTCGGGCTGCCTATCAATCGCCCATGCGCGTCGTGAGCCTTCTGCCTTCGGCGACCGAGATTCTGTGTGCCGTGGGTGGGCGGGGGATGCTCGTGGGGCGGAGTCATGAGTGCGACTGGCCGGCGGGGCTGGATCTGCCGGCCCTGACCGGGGCGCGGACGCATGGGGCTGATCCGGCGGCGATCGATGGGCAGGTGAGGGAGTTGATGGCCCAGAATGCCGCGCTCTACACGCTCGATGCGGAGTTGCTCGCGGTCCTGAGGCCCGACCTGATTCTGACGCAGGACTTGTGCTCGGTGTGCTCAATCGATCTGGCGGCGGTGCAGCGGGTGGTGGGCGATCTGAAGCAGCGGGGCGTGTGCAACCCCGCGATCCTGAGCCTGAATCCGCACACGGTGGAGGATGTGCTGGATGATGTGCTGCGAGTTGGAGAGGCAATCGGGCGGGGGGCCGAGGCGTTAAGGGTGGTGATGGGATTGCAGCAGCGGATGCTGGCGGCCCAGGGGTTTGTCAATCCGTTCGATGATGGGCCGGTGGTGGGTTTTCTGGAATGGACCGAGCCGTTGTTCGTCGCGGGGCACTGGACGGTGCAGTTGATCGAGCGGGCGGGCGGGCGGCACCCGCTGAACCCGACGGTGGCGAGCGAGCAGGCGGGGGCCGCGGCCGGGTTGCAGCAGGGGTCGAGGCGAGCGGGCAAGTCGATCGCGGTGCCGCAGGAGGTCTTCGCGGCGACGAGGCCCGAGTGGCTGGTCATCGCCCCGTGCGGGTTGAACCTGGACGCGGCGTGGGCGTGTACGACACGGCTGGCGGAGCGGGCGTGGTTCAGAGAGTTGCCAGCGGTCCGGGGCGGGCGGGTGGCGGTAGTCGATGGGAACCAGATGTTCAACCGGCCCGGGCCGCGGTTGGTGGAGGGGTTTGAGTGGCTGGTGGGGTGGATGCAGGGGAGGGAGGAGTTGGTGCCGCGGGAGTTTCCGTGGAAGCGGTGGGGGGGGGAGAGGGTCTGAGGCCGCGGGCGTGCCAGCACCTTCGAAGCTTTGGCCGAAGGGCCGGTGGGGCGCGGCCCAGATCGGGTGCCACCAGCCCGCCGCGGCTTTGGGCGGCGCGGCTGGTGCGAAGCCGCGCGGACGCGGCTCGCGGTGGAGTGCTCCCCTTGCACATCCGCACCAGTCGCGCGATCACACCCTATGATACTGGCGATGGTTGTTCAACATGGCATCGAGTTCCCCGAAGCCCCGCTCGCCGACTTCTGCCGGCGTCACGGCGTGGCGCGCCTGTCGCTCTTCGGCAGCATTCTGACTGAAGATTTCCGCCCCGATAGCGACGTGGACATGCTGGTCGAGTTCGAGCCGGGCCGCACGCCGGGGATGATCGGCTTTGGTGGCATGATCCTCGAGCTCTCGGCGATGATCGGGCGCAGGGTCGATCTGCGCACTCCCTTCGATCTGTCGCGGCACTTCCGTCCATCGATCATGCGTGGGGCTCGGACGCTCCATGCCGCGTAGGCGACGCCCAACGCCGTTCGATGATCGCGTGCGGATCGAGCACATGCTCGAGGCGGCGCGGGACATCGCGCGATATGTGAGCGGACGGCGTCGCGAGGATCTCGATTCCGATTCAATGCTGTTTCGGGCGTTGAACAACGCGATCCAGCAGGTCGGCGAAGCAGCTGCCAATGTGTCGGACGAGGGACGCGCCCGCGTTCCCGGGCTGCCCTGGGGCCAGATCGTGGCCATGCGGCATGTGCTCGTTCATGTCTATTTTGGGGCATCGACTCCGAACGACTGTGGCGGACAGCGGTCGAGGACGCGCCGGGTTTGATCGTCGTGCTCGAGGCCGCCGTGGCGAACTGGCCGATGCCCGAGCCGCCATCGACGTGAGATCTCGCACGACGCGCTCCACGCTCCATCCTCACCCATCCATGTCATTCTCAAGCGTCACCTTCCACTCCTCCAGATGCTCGAGGTACATGGCGGCGTTCGGCGTCGAGGAAGGCGATCCAGGGGGCAACGTGGGGGTAGCGGGACGAGGCGAGGAGGGCGGGCAGGTGGGTGTTGGCGGCGGCGGCGGCGGATTCGAGGCAAGGGTGAAGGGCCACGGCGTCGAGGCGGGCGGCATCGGCGAGGCAGAGGGGCGGGAGGGTGGAAAAAACCAGGTCCATCTAGAAGAGCCTCTAA
>Ga0163144_10006400_pt1 | contig 25989 bp, 32 predicted proteins | sample OliLak19BULKMAT1_FD_123175 | JGI IMG/M metagenome (GOLD analysis project Ga0163144, IMG submission 123175) | Freshwater microbial mat bacterial communities from Lake Vanda, McMurdo Dry Valleys, Antarctica - Oligotrophic Lake LV.19.BULKMAT1 | ecosystem: Environmental > Aquatic > Freshwater >...
CAGCTCGAGGTCGGGTTCGTTCATGAGCCGCCCTTCAAGACGCGCCAACATCTCTCCCGCCGTCAATCCGGTGGCGCAGACGATGAAGGAATGTCCATGACGCGCCTCGTAGTCGGCGTTGCCCTCTGCCAGACGCTGTAGCGTGATCTGGTCAGCGTCCGATGCGCCGCTCTGTTCGCCACTCGCCCACTGCGCCGTGCTCGCGAAGCGCTCCCGCAGCCCCGCGACGTCACCGATGCGCGGGTGATGCGAGAACGCTTCGAGCAGATCAGCGCGCGCGAGCGGCGCGAACGCCGCATCCGCCGCCGCATGCAAGGCTGCCCGATCGCCGAAGGGGCGTCGCGCCAGCATCCCACGCACCCAGGCGCGCGCGCCACAGCAGCGCTCGAGCGCGGTGACGACCGCGGATTCCTCTCCATGATCGAGTCCGGCGAGCGTCATGCGCCCTCGCTCGCCCATGCGCGCAGCAGTTCACGTGCGAAGGCCACACCGGTCCACAGATCCTTGGGAGCCGTGTGCTCGTCCGGCGAATGACTGATGCCACCGCGACTCGGAACGAACAGCATCATGGCGGGGATGCCCGCCTGGGCGAACGCCATGGTGTCGTGCCCTGCTCCGCTCGGCATGCGCCGATGCGGGATGCCGAGCGATTGCGCAAGCGCGGCCGCATCGGTCGCGAGCCGGTCGCTGAGCGTGGTCGGGGGTTCGCCCGAGCTGAGTTCCAGCTCCAGGGTGATCCCGCGGCGCGCCGCGATCGCGCGCGTGCGCTCCTCGATTTCCGTACAAAGGCGCGCGAATGAGGCAGGTTCGGTGTGCCGCGCTTCAAGCCCGAGCGTGCATCGGCCCGGCACCACGTTGTACAGCCCCGGCTCCACGTGCACGAAACCAGCGGTGCACACGGCGGGCGCACCCTGCTCGAGCGCGAGCGCCTCGGCCGCGACCACGATCTCGGCGGCACAAGCGAAGGCATCGCGCCGCCGGTCCATCGGCGTGGTGCCGGCATGACGGGCCGCGCCCGTGAGCGTGACACGCATCCGGCGATAGCCTGTGATGCGATCGACGATACCGAGCTTCTCACCCGACGCCTCGAGCACCGGGCCCTGCTCGATGTGCAGTTCGAGTTGTCGCCACGGCCGAAACGGCGCGGCCACCGGTGTGCCCTGCGAAGGCATCGCACTCGCGCATCCGCGCGCGCGCGCTGCGGCGAGTGCGCTGTCCCAGCGCACGCCTGTGGCATCGACGAGTGACTCGAGTTGCGAGGGCACCAGTTGGCCGAGCACTCCACGCACACCGGTCAAGGCCGCCGGGAAGCGGCTGCCTTCCTCCTCACACGTGACGAATGCCACGATAGGACGTGCGAGCCCGCGCAGTTCTGCCGCCAGTTGGAACCCCGCCAACGTGCCGTAAGGGCCATCGTAGCGCCCGCCCTGGACCACGGTATCCAGATGGGAGCCAACGAGGATCACTTCATCGCCGGGCGCGACCGCGGGATCATGCAGATAGAGATTGCCAATGGCGTCGGGCGTCGCGCAAAGGCCCAGCGCGGCCGCCTCACTCTGCATCCACCGGTGTGCTGCACACCAAGCGTCGTCGTAGACCAACCGAGTGCAACCCGGCCCGGGCGCGGAGAAACGCGCGAGTGCCTCGAGACGCGCGACCAGATCCTCGGGTGTCGCAATGTAAGGAGTCTGCATCCGGCGAAACTAAGTCACACCCCGGGAGCGGACAAGACGCCACCATCGCCCTTCAGCCAGCGTCCTTGCGGATCTCCGACCAAGGCGCTGTTCTCGTGGACGCAACAACCGCGCAGCCATGTGCCATGCACGACACCGCGCAGCGTTCGACCGGCGTAGGGGGTGAGGGGATGGCGTTGGTGCAGTCGCGCAGGATCCACCACGAATGAGGCGTCGGGATCGAACACGACCAGATCCGCGTCGTGCCCCACGGCAATCGAGCCTTTGTAGCGCTCGAGACCTGCCAGTCGCGCTGGCGCCGCCGAGAGACACTGTGAAAGGCGCGTGAGCGACGACGCCCGCAACGAGAGCGCGGTCCACGTCACCGGCAGCGATAGCTCGAGCGAGGCGATGCCGCCCCATGCGCTCGCGAAATCGCCGCTTCGCTTTTCCTTGAGATCGGGCGGCGCCGGCGAATGGTCACTCGCGACCAGGTCAAGGCGCGCGTCCAACACGGCATCGCGCAGCGCATCGCGTTCGTCCGTGCTGCGGATCGGCGGAGCGCACTTGTACTCGGTCGCGCCGTCCGGGATCTCCTCGCAGGCGAAGGTCAGATAGTGGGGGCACGTCTCGGCGGTCATGTGCGCGCCGGCGGCGCGGGCCTCTGCGATGGCGTCGAGCGCTGCTCGCGAGGCGACGTGCACGATGTGCACGTGCAGCCCGCTCTCGACACTCACGAGCCCGAGCATGCGGATGGCGCTGGCTTCCGCCTCGGCTGGCCGACTCCCAAGCCAATCGAGATGACGGCGCGTGCTCGCCCTCATGGGTCGCAATCGCGCCGGATCTTCGGCGTGCACGAGGAGCGGCAGTCGCAGCGCCGCCAGCGTCGAACTCACAGCGCGCACATCGGTCTCGGAGACGTTTCGGAACTCGTCCACTCCGGAGGGCGATAGGAAGCACTTGAAGCCCAGCACACCTGCGGTAGCCTGAGCGTGCATCTCGCCTGCGTTGCCCGGGACCACACCGCCCCACAGTCCGACATCCACATGGACCTGCCCCGAGAGCGCGGCCACCTTTGCTCGGACCGCGTCCGCCGTCGTGGTCGCGGGGATGCTGTTGAGCGGCATGTCGACGATCGTCGTGACTCCGCCCGCAGCTGCCGCGCGCGTGGCGGTGCGGAACCCCTCCCACTCCGTCCGGCCGGGCTCGTTGCAGTGCACATGCGTGTCCACCACGCCCGGCATGAGGACTCGCTCACCGCACTCGTAGGTCACCCGACCCGGCGCGTCCCACGCAAGGATCGCGGTGATCCGCCCAGCCTCGACCTCGACGCACGCGGGCTGCTCCCCGGCCGGCAGCAGCACTCGAGCCGAGCGGAATCGCATGTCAGCCCGTCACTGCGGTGGCAGCATTGGAGTAGTCCGAGACGAGCGGCACGCGAATCTCCGACGTCGGGGACGTCGCCGATGCCACGAGACTGGACTCGACCGAGGGTTTGTTCACGCGGTGCCTCCCGTGGCTCCGGTTGCGGGATGCGCCCAAAGAGTCCTCCGGTGCTGCGGGCGGACGGACCGAGTCATCCTACCGCCATCCCGTTGCGGCTCGGAAGGCCGGATCAACGTCCCGAGCGCCAGGCGGCGCGCGCCGCGAGCAGCCAACCGACCAGGAGCGCCACGCCGCCGAAGGGAGTGACCGCACCCCAGAGGCGCACACCGGTCATCGCGAGCGCGTAAAGACTGCCGGAGAAGATCACGGTGCCGATCACGAATGCGATTCCCGCGGCAGCCCAGCCTCGTGCGGGCTCGCGCGCCTGCGCTTCGCCCATGGCGAAGACGGCCAGCGCATGCACAAGATGGTAGCGCGCACCCGTCTCGAATATGGCGAGCAGGTCCGGCGTGAGTTGCGCCTTGAGCGCGTGCGCGCCGAATGCGCCGAGCGCAACGGCGATGAATGCAGAGAGAGCACCCATCAAGCGGAGGTTCATGCCGCACAGCTTAGCGTTGCGGGAAGCGGTGCGCGAGTCACCGGAGTCAGGCGAACAACTCGCGCCGAGCGGCGCTCGTCAGGGCTGCGACTGCCGGGTGCTGCAGTCGGCGTTCCACGGTGATGGCGTGGAAGCGCTGGGCCACGCCCTTCACCCGCCCAAGACTCACCACACCGTGCTGGCGCCTCATCTCGGCGGCGATCACCTCGGGCGCGGGGAAGATTCCGAGCCCCTCCTGCGCCATCACGTTGGCGAGCGCACTGTCGTCCAGTTCCGCCACCACGCGCGGATGGACCGACTGCGCCTCGAACCAAGTGTCGAGCGCCCGCCGCAGCGCCGTGCCCAGTGGGGGCAGTAGCACGGGAGCGCCCTCGAGCGAGCGCGGGAAGCGCGGGCGCAGCCGCGCCGCGAGCCGGGGTGCTGCGAACCACGACAGCGGCGTTTCGCCAAGCAAGTGGTCGAATACTTTGACGCGCACGCTCGAGCCCGACGGCGCGTCGGAGAGCACGACATCGAGATGATGCAGTGCCAGTTCGGCGAGCAGACTCTCGTGCCCCTCCTCGCGCACCACCAGCCGTACGGGCTCGGGCAGTCGCAGCGCGGGCTCCAGCAGACGGTACGCGACCAGCTTGGGCACACCATCGGTGATCCCCACCGTGAGCCGCAGCGGTTGTCCGGTCGGCCGACGCTGTAGCGTGTCCGTGAGTTCCTGTCCGAGCGCGAAGATCCCGTCGGCATAGTGCTGGACCAGGCGGCCCACCTCGGTCAGCACCAGTCGCCGCCCTTCGCGCTGGAAGAGCTTCTCGCCCAGCGCCTCCTCGAGCTGTCGCAGTTGGCCACTCACGGTCGGTTGCGCCAAGTGCAGTTTGCGTGCGGCGCGTTCCACGCCGCCTTCGCGCACGACTGTGTGGAAGTAGAGCAGGTGGTGATAGTTCAGGCGGTCCATAGGACCGGAACATACATCGTTAATCCCGATGTAACAGCACCAATTTATCTACTTATGCAAATACCGCCCGAACCCCGATATTCCCTGCGAAGCCGCCGGCACGTCGTCGGCCCTGTTGTCACCGCCCAGCCCGGCGCCGTCGGGCCAAGAGGATCATGTGACCGAACACATCGGCAGCCCCATCTTGTGGACCGTCTTTGGTCTGATCATCGCCTTCCTGCTCGCCCTCGACCTGGGCGTGCTGCACCGCAAGTCGCACGAGATCGGACTCAAGGAGGCGGTCGGTTGGAGCGTGTTCTGGGTCGCGCTCTCGCTGCTCTTCAACGCGGGTATCTGGGCGATGTTCGGTCCGCAGAAGGCCGCGGAGTTCCTGGCCGGCTATCTCATCGAGAAGGCGCTGTCCGTGGACAACGTCTTCGTGTTCGTGCTGCTTTTCTCATCGTTCGCGGTTCCGGCCAAGTATCAGCACCGCGTGCTGTTCTGGGGCGTGTTCGGTGTGTTGCTCATGCGCGCCGCATTCGTCTTCGCCGGCGCCGCCGCGCTCGAGGCCTTCCATTGGCTCATCTACGTATTCGGTGCGCTTCTGCTCGTCACCGGCGTCAAACTGCTGCTCGCGAAGGGCCACACCGAGGACCCTGCCCGCAATCCCATGTTCCGGCTGTTCAAACGCATGGTGCCGTCCACGCCGGAGTACCACGGCGAGCGTTTCTGGGTGCGCGAAGGCGGGCGCTGGTTGGCCACGCCGCTCCTGAGCGTGCTGGTGCTCATCGAGATCACCGACCTGATCTTCGCCGTGGACTCGATCCCGGCCATCTTCGCGGTGACCCGCGACCCGTTCATCGTGCTCACCTCGAACATCTTCGCCGTGCTCGGCCTGCGGGCGCTCTACTTCTGCCTCGCGGGGTTCGTCGACAAGCTCCGACACTTGAAGACCGGCCTGGCACTCGTGCTCATCTTCGTGGCGGCGAAGATGCTGCTGTCGGAGTTCTACAAGGTCCCCATCGGCCTCTCGCTCGGCGTCATCGCCGTGCTCCTGATCGGCTCCGTGGTGGCCTCGCTGCTCGACAAACGCCCGCCCGCGGCGGCCTGAGCCACAGCGGATTCGGAATGAACGAAGCCCCGCGAGGCGGACTCGCGGGGCTTCTTCTTGAGCCACTCCACGTCACCCGAAGGGGCGGCGGGGGAAGCTGGCTCCTCGGGTAGGATTCGAACCTACAACCCTTCGGTTAACAGCCGAATGCTCTACCATTGAGCTACCGAGGAACGGTATGGACACGTCCGGAACCCAAGGACGCGGATGTCTGAGCAAGGGCGGCGAGATTAGTCGGGGACGGCCTTGCCGGTCAAGCCGGCTGGCCGATTCCGGCGCCAGTCCAAGGGATATCGGCCGGTCCGCGCATGAAATCCAGCGCTTCGCGGACTGCAGTGCCCAACGAGTCGGGTGTGTACGGCTTGGGCAGGAAGCCCTCGACCTCGAGTCCCGCGAGCAACAGCGGGTTCCATGCTGACCAGCAACGCCGCGCCGAGCGGATGACCTTGCGCGCGCAACGGCAGGACGACGAGGGATTCCAGCCCACCGCACGCGAAGGGCTTGGACAGAGCCTCCGATACCGGCTCGTTCGCGCTCAGGCCCCGGTGAGTCGGGAGGCCAGCTCGAGTTCGAGTGCGCGGTGCTCGTAGTCCGGATGCGACGTCCCACGCGGCGCCTCGAGATGGGCACGCACCACGCTCGGCAGGTATTCCTCGCTGCGTTTCGCGTGGAAGCCCCACTCCATCGCTGCGCGACTCGGGTCGGGGCGTGAACACCAGGGACCTGAGAAGGGTGAGATCGTGAGCGGGAGCCCCGCCGCCTCGAGTTGCTCGCTTCGAACGTCGACGAACCGTGGCTCAACCCCGGCCAGTGCGGCGACTCGCTCCAGGAACGCACGGAGCATCGGCTCGTCGGGTTGCGCGAGATTGTATTCGGGCGCATCCGCCGGGGCGCCCTGTGCGATCGCCAGCAGCGCGGCCGCGACATCGCCGACATACACGAAGCGCACCGGGTGCTGCCCCCCATCGGGGAGTAGCACCGGGCCGCCATCGAGCATGCGCTCGAGATAAGCCCATAACCGCCTCGACGAGTCCGCCTCGCCTTGCACGACCGGCAGGCGCAGGGCCACACCTCGTACCCCATGCGAACGTCGCAATGCACGCAGGGTCGCTTCGGCGCGGCGCTTGCCCGTGCCATACACCCAGTTGTTGTGCGCACGAGTGCCCAGCTCAGGCTCCGGCATCACCGGGCGATCCGCATCCGCCTCCCGCCAGGGCGGAGTTGCGCGATCGGTGACCAGATAGACCTGTCCGGTCGAGATCATGACGTAGCGCCCGAGCGAGGCGTAGGGTTCGTGGAACAGCATCTCCACATCTGGCGCATCGAATGCGAGGAAGTCGGCGGTGAAGTCGAAGCGGCGGCCCTTCAACGCGGCGCAAAGCGCGTGCCGATCGCTGCGATCAGCGGTGAGCGCCTCGACTCCCGCCGGGAGCGGCCGCTGGCCGCGTGAGAGCACCGTCACTCGGTGCCCCGCCGCGAGGAACGTCGCTGCGGCAGCGCCGGAGATCAGCCCCGAGCCTCCGAGCAGGAGGATGTCGAGCGGAGCATGCGGATGCGATGCGGACGGGGATGCACCTGAGGACATGGCCGGGCCTCCAGAGAGTGGATGCCCGCAAGGGTAAGGCCGAAGCGCCACGCCGGGAAGCGGACCTCAGGCGACGCGCTCGCCCCCAGCGCCATTGTTAGCGGGGTAGTTCGCGGCGCGGCACTCGGGGCACACGCCGTGACTGAACTGAGCGTGCTTGTGGATGCTCAGGTACTCATCCAATCGCTGCCAACCGCCGCGGCCATCGGGGACCTGCTTGCAGCACGCGCAGATCGCGAGGGTGCCGGTCAGCCCCGTCGGCTGATCCTGACGGGCGCGTTCAAGCTCGGCATTGGCGACACGCAGATCAGTGGCGGTCCGCCGGAGATCCTGTGTCAGGAGAACGATGCGCAACCCCGCCCGCACGCGGGCCATGAGCTCGCCCATGTCGCACGGCTTCACCAGGTAGTCGTCCGCACCGGTCTCGAGCGCCAACAGCTTGTCGCTGATCTCACCCTTGGCCGTGAGCAGGATGAAATAGGGCGCCGCCTCGCGAAGCCCCGTCTTCACCGACTGGCAGAGTTCGAGCCCATCCACTTCGGGCATCATCCAATCCGAGAGCACCACGTCCGGCTCGAAGGAAACAATCGCCTTCATCCCTTCGCGTCCATCCGAAGCGGCCATCACCTGATAGCCTTCGGACGACAGACGCTTCTGCAGCACGCGCTGGAAGAACGGATCGTCTTCCACCACCAGAATGCGGATCTCCGCGGTCGTCTTCATGCCGCCTGCTCCATCAGACCCAACGCCTGCTCCACGAACGCCTGATGATCGAGGATGGGTTTCGAGACGTAGTCATCGGCGCCGCTCTCGGCCAGCAGCGACTCCGCATCACCGCGCATGGCATGCGCCGTGGCGAGCATGACGGGTACCATCGCGCAGGCCGGATCGTTCTTGAGCATCTGGCAGATCTCGAGCCCACCGACTTGTTGACCTTCGTAGGTCGAGTTGTGCAAAGAGACGTCCATCACCACGAGCGCGATCGCGCCGCTGCGGACCAGGGTCATCACCTCGAGCGGATCCTCGGTCACGGTGACAACGCAGCCGGCCCGCTTCTCGAGCACCTTGCGGAACAGTCGCGCATTGAGCGCATCGTCCTCGACCACGAGCACGTGCCGGGCGGTCATGCGGCCTCCCGTCGGTCATCGCTGGCTTCATCCGCCGCAGCCTGCAGATGCCAATCCAGAACGTAGGGCAGGAGCTGTGGGTTATCGTGCACCGCGCTCTTGGACACGACATCCAGCACCAGCCCCTGTTCAAGCAGGCGGCGCTCCTCTTCATTGCGAGCCTCGGGGAAGTTCGTCAACACCAGCACGGGCAGGTCCGGTCGGATCCCGGTGAGTGTCATCTCCCGAAGCACGTCATAGCCGCTGACCTCCGGCATCATCAGATCGAGCAGCAGGACATCGAAGCCGTTGGGCTGGGTGCGCAGGATGTGCAGGCACTCCTCGCCATTGTTCGCCACCTCGACGTGGAAGCGATCCGCCGGCAGCACCTTGCGGACATACGCCGCCACAGTCGGGTCGTCGTCGGCCATGAGGATGCGCAGCTGACGGCTGCCGGAATCGCCCGCGAGTTCGTGGATCTTGGCGATCAGCACGTTCGCTTCAATCGGCTTGACCAGATGCTCGGGTCGGCGCGAGAACGCAGTGGACTTCAGCTTCTGGCGCAGTTCGCCGTCGAACCCGGTGACGAACACGAGCGGCATGTGACGGGTCTCGGGTTCGGTGGTCATGCGCTCGGCCAGGTCCCAACCGGTCCGCAGCGTGGCGTTGTCACCACAGGAAAGCGCATAGTCCAGCACCACCACAGCCGGCCGCAGCCGCCGCGCCAGCATCCAGCCGGCCTCGGCTTGGTCCGCTTCCACCGTGCGGTAGCCGCTCTGTTGCAGGACCGCAGTGATGAACCGGCGGAACACGGGATCATCCTCAACGACCAGCACGAGCGCACCGCCGCCCGGGCCTTCAATGCGTTCGTTCGCTGCCAGCGGTTCGGGGGTCGGCAACGCCTCATCGCGCCACATCGGGAGCGAGAAGTACATCCGCGTGCCCTTGCCCTCGCCATCGCTGTGCACACCGATGATGCCGCCCATCAACTCGACCAGACTGCGCGAGATGGCCAGCCCCAGTCCGGTGCCTCCAAAACGGCGCGTGGTGCTGCCGTCGGCCTGCACGAACTTCTCGAAGATCACCTTCTGGCGATCGGGCGGGATCCCGATGCCCGTGTCATTCACCTCGAACATGAGATGCCCCAACTCGGGGTGCGCCTTGCCGCGCACGATGATGCTGCCCTTGGGCGTGAACTTGAGGCTATTGCCCACCAGATTGATGAGCACCTGCTTGACCTTGCCGAAGTCTCCCCGAGCACGCGCCGCACCGGCGATGTCCGCCTCGAAGCGCAACTCGATGCCGCGCTGAGCGGCCTGGACATGGGTGACCGTATAGACCTCGTCGAACAGAGCCTGCACGTCGATCGGGTCGATTTCGAGCATGAGCTTGCCTGACTCGATCTTGGCGATATCGAGCACGTCATTGATGAGGCCGAGCAGATGGCGTGAACACTGCAACGCCTGCTTGAGGAAGTCGCGTTCCTCCTCGGGCGAGTCGCACATGCCGTCCAGCACGAGCTGCAGGAAGCCGATCATCCCGTTCAGTGGGGTGCGTAGCTCATGTGAAGTGTTCGCGAGGAACTCGCTCTTCAGACGCGAGGCCTCCTCGAGCTGCGCGTTCGCCTCCTCGAGCCGACGGTTGGAGACCTCGAGCCCCTCGGCGAATGCACGGATGCGGTTCTCGGAATCCACACGCTCCGTGATGTCACGCACGATCGCCGTATAGAGCAGATCATCGCCATCTCCGGCCGACCCAAGCGAGAACTCCACCGCGACGCGTTTGCCGTCGGCCTGCAGCGCCTGCCCGGTCCCGACCGCACCGGGCAGAGGGAGCAGCGCCCCGCGCTCGCCCCAATGCAGGAACCGCTGCACAGGCTGTCCATCCATCTCCTCGGCAGGGCGGCCGAACAACGTCTCTGCGGCCCGATTCACGGTGCGCACGCGGCCACGACGGTCGAACGTGAAGATCGCATCGAATGCAGTGTCGAAGACGGCCTGTACGCGCTGAGCGTGCTTCGCGGTGATCTCGATCTCGCGCTTGGCCAATCCGCTTTTGTAGAGCCGCCGCCAGATCCACGCCATCACGATGACCGCGACCGCGAGCGCCATGTCGAGAAGCATCAGCCCCTGCACGGTCATGCCCAATCCGGCCATCATGTCAGCACGATCGACCTGAGTGACGATGCCCCAGCCGCTGTCGCCGAGTGAGCGCGTGACAGCCCACGTGGGTTCGCCCCGCGCGTTGAGCACCTCCGCACGGGACTCCACGCCCGATGCCGCCATTGCCGCGGCCATCGCGAGCGGGGCATCCATCGGGATGCGCATTCCAGCCCGCATGCCGTTGCGATCGGAGAGATCGGTGAGGATCGCCGCGTTCTTGCCCTCGCGGCGCACCACATAGGAACCGGCCGAAGGTCCCAGCCCCGGCGCCATCACGAGCAACGGCGTGAAGACCTGATCGCCCATGGTGTGGAACACCAGCACCACCGGCCGATCGCAGTGCGGGTCGGCAACCACCGTGGCATACATCAACTCATCGCCGTAGGGATCGCCAAGCCTGGGCGCGCCCGCCTCGAGCGCCCTGCGGGCCGTACGCCACGCGGCACGCCGCTCGGGATCGAGCGTCGGCGATAGTTCCTCCAGCACTTCTCCGTTCGAACCCAGCACCTGGACATTCTCGAACCCGAACAAGCGCACGCCATCCTCGAGTTCGGCGGCGATCTGGGAACGCTCGACCGGCGCGACATCGGCGTGCACGTACGAATGCACCAGTCCCGTCACTTCGGGGTCGCCGGCAAGGCTCTGTGCCTCACGCTCGAACGTCTCCATCCAATGCAGCACCTCGTCGCGGCGCTGATCGGCGGTCGCCGACAGACGCGTCCAGCCTTCGCGTTCCAGCCGGTTCGAAGCATTGCGGTAGAGCACGACATTGAATGCGACCACGGCCAGCACGAGCAGCGCTGCGAATCCCACGAGGATCCGCCGGCTCTCATGCCGCGATTCAGCAGCCGTGGTGAGCAGGAAGTGGACGGCACTCCCGGCCTGTTGCACGGGGGCGTCGGAAGAGGCCGCAGGGCGGCGCGAAGGATGATCGGAAGGGGTTTGGCTCATGGTCGAGGCTCCGTCCAGTCATCGGCCTCGTGGCGCCTGACATGAATGCTTTCTGCAGTTCCACCCCGCCTCGAGGGGCCTTGCGCCGCGAAGGGGTGGAAAGCGAAAGGGCGGGCCCCGGATGGGAGCCCGCCCGATTCAGCGACCGCCTGATCACATCTGGTGCTTCTGCCAGTACCGGGGCCGCATGTTGGCCTGCAGCACACGCTTGCGCAGGCGCAGCGAGCTCGGCGTCACTTCGAGGAGCTCGTCGTCGCGCACCCATTCCAGCGCCTGCTCGAGCGACTTGCGGTGGACCGGCACGAGACGGGCCGCGTCGTCAGCGCCCGAAGAGCGCATGTTGGTGAGCTTCTTCTCCTTCACCACGTTCACGTCCATGTCCTGCTCGCGGGAGTTCTCGCCCACGATCATGCCCTCGTACACCTTCTCGGTCGGCTCGACGAAGATGTCGCCACGATCCTGCACGTGCTCGATCGCGTACGCCGTGACCTTGCCCGTGCGATCCGAGACGAGCGCGCCGGTCATACGATGCGGGATCTCGCCCATCCACGGCTCGTAGCCGTCGAACAAGTGGTTCAAGAGACCCGTGCCGCGCGTGTCGGTCAAGAACTGATTGCGGAAGCCGATCAGCCCACGCGAGGGGATGCGGAACTCCAGACGCACACGGCCCGTGCCGTGGTTCACCATGTTCACCATGCGACCCTTGCGGGTGCCGAGCTTCTGCGTGACCACACCCACGAACTCCTCGGGGCAGTCAATCACCAGACGCTCCATCGGCTCCTCACGCTTGCCGTTCACGTCGCGCGTGATCACTTCGGGCTTGCCGACTGACAACTCGAATCCTTCGCGGCGCATCATCTCGATCAGGATCGCCATCTGCAGTTCGCCTCGGCCCGAGACCTTGAACTGGTCCGGCGTCTCGCCCTGCTCCACCTTGATGCTCACGTTGGTCAGCAGCTCGCGCTCCAAGCGCTCGCCGATGTTGCGCGAGGTGACGAACTTGCCCTCGGTGCCGGCGAATGGCGAGTTGTTGACGCTGAACATCATGCTCACTGTGGGCTCGTCTACCGACACGGGCGGCAACGCGCGCGGGTCGTTCGGATCCGTCACCGTCTCGCCGATATGTACTTCGTCGAAGCCGGCCAATGCGACGATGTCGCCCGGGCCGATCTCCTGCACCTCGACGCGCTCGAGACCCTCGTAGGTGTAAAGGTTGGTGACGCGCGACTTCACCTGCGTGCCATCTCGACGAATCAGCATGACGTCCTGCCGATTCTTGATGGTGCCATTGATGACGCGGCCAATGGCCAGACGACCGACGTAATCAGAATAGGCCAGGTTGAGGATCAGCATCTGCAGCGGCATCTCCGGGTCGAAGCGCGGCGCCGGAATGCTCTTCACGATCTGCTCGAAGAGGGGCTTGAGCTGGTGGTCCGGGCCGTCCGGTTCCAGCCGGCAGATGCCCTCGCGCGCGATGGTGTAGAGCACCGGGAACTCCAGCTGCTCCTCACTCGCGTCGAGATCGATGAACAGGTCATAGACCTCGTTCAACACTTCCTGCACGCGCGCATCCTTACGGTCGATCTTGTTGATCACCACGATCGGCGTGAGGCGCAGTTCCAGTGCCTTCTTGAGCACGAACCGCGTCTGCGGAAGCGGACCCTCGGAGGCATCCACCAACAGCAGCACGCCGTCCACCATCTTGAGCGTACGCTCCACCTCGCCACCGAAGTCCGCGTGGCCGGGGGTATCGACGATGTTGATCTTGATGTTCCCGAACCAGACCGCAGTGTTCTTCGCGAGGATGGTGATGCCCTTCTCACGCTCGAGGTCATTGGAGTCCATGACGCGCTCCATGACTTCCTGGTTCTCACGGAAGATGCCGCTCTGCCACAGCAACTTGTCGACCAGCGTGGTCTTGCCATGATCGACGTGGGCGATGATGGCGATGTTCCTCAGGTCTTCGCGCACCGAAGTGGCGCGCTCCCGCAAGTCGATCGGGTTCAAGGGCGATCCTCCAAGGCATCCGGGCCGGCGAGATATCCCTTCAGCCGGGTCCACAGGTCAGCCTGCTCATAGAGCGAGTCATACGAATAGAGCGCAATGGCCGGATAGCCGAGCGCTCGGGCACCTTTGATCTTCGCGGCCGCGGTGGAAGGGGCCGTGTTGTAGACGGCGATCCCGGGCACGAGCCGCTCGACACCCACTTGCGTGGACATGGCGAGGAGTTGGCTCATGACGGTCTGCACCGACGGGGCGTAACACATCACGAAAGCACGGTCGAGAAGACCGTCGCGCAGCCAGCGATTCCAGGGCTGCTTGTTGCGCCGCACGGCGGTGTTCGTGTCGGCCAGCACGGCCGCGCTCAACACGATTCCCGACCGCACGTTGGCGAGGGAGTCGCGCACCTCGCGCACGATCGACGTGACCTGCTCTTGCTGAAACGCCGCCCATGCCGAGTCCATCGCAGCGCGCTCGGATGAGGGCAGTTTGTTGAAGAACAACGGGTCGGCACCGTGCAGGATGGCGAAGCGGGCCCGCGAGGTGGGATCGAAACCAATCGCCACGCTCGGCTGACGGATGTAATCCAGATGGATGCCATCGACCGCATAGCGCGAAACGATCTCTTTGGCGACCTTGGCGATGTGCGTTCGCACACCCGGGTGCGCGGGCGAGAGGAACACGCCCTCGACCATCATGCGCTCGCGGGCACGCGCGGTGAGCGCCGTCATCGGACGGCCGTCCTGCATACGGGCGATCCACTCGGGGTGGGCGTTCAGCACGTGCGATGCCGCGCGAGGTCGCTTCTCGCTCGACCACACCAAGCAGCAGTTGACCCACGCGTGCACTTCGAGCCCGGCGGCCCGAGCAAGCGGCATGAGTTCACCGAGTGGGTCGCGCGTCGGGTCCGCGATCGCTTCGGGCGCAGGCAACAGGTCCGAGTGGTACCAGGCATCCCCGCGGCCCACGACCTGCACGAGCAGTCCCTTCACGCCCATGCGCTTGGCGCGCTCGATCATGAGGGGAATGTCCTCGCGCTTGACGAGCGCGGTACGGACCACCCACAGGTAGTCCACTCCAGCAGCGCGCAGACTGTCGGTGCCGGCGGAATCCGCCGACTGCCCACCCAGCGGCCGCACGTAGGGCGCGACGAATGGCGAATCGACCACCACGCGCTCGGGCTCGCCGTCCGGCACGCCTGCTTGGGTATGCGCCGCCCGCGGGACGATCGCAAGCGTCGCGAGAGCCCCCAGCAGGGCGATGAAGACAAGGCGGTGGAACGAGTGGATGTGGCACTCCTTGGTCATCAAGCGACGCGGGCGGAAGGTGACCCTCCCGCCCGCGTCGTGTTGGACAATCGGTGAACGGAAGCTGGGATCAGCCGCCGCCGACCTTGCGGCGCGTGGGACGGGGCTTGGCAGCACCGCCACCCGTGCCGGGCGCTTCCTTCTTCTTCGTGCGCTTGGGCTTCTCCTCGGTGACCGGAGCTGCCTCGGCGGACTCTTCCTTCTCCGCCTTCTTCTTCGCACTCTTGTCGGTGGCCTGAGCGAGGGCCTTGGCCTCCGCTGCAGCCTGACGTGACTGACGATCGGCTTCCTTCTGCTCGTCCGACTTCACGAGCTCGAGGAATCCGATCTCGCCGGCGTCCCCAAGGCGACGACCGATGCGGATGATGCGGGTGTACCCGCCGTTCCGCTCGGAGTACCAGGGCGCGATCGTCTCGAACAGCTTCGCGAGGATCTCGGGCTTGTACAGGAAGCGCGCCACATGACGGCGTGCCGCGAGGTCGCCCCGCTTGCCGAACGTGATGAGTCGCTCGGCCAGCCGACGGGTCTCTTTCGCCTTGGCCACGGTGGTCTCGATACGCTCGTGCTCGAAGAGCGCCGTGACCAGATTCCGCAGCAGGGCGTGGCGGTGCTCCGCCTTGCGTCCCAGCCTTCGATGGTCTTTACGGTGTCGCATGGGTCTACTCGTCCTCTCTCAGCCGGCAGCCGTTCCGCGGCGCCCGGTTGGGCACTGCGTCAGTTCTCGGCCTTCGCCGGCGTCTTCGCTTCGTAGTAGCGGCTCACATCCATGCCGAAGTGCAGGTTCATCTCGCTGAGGATGTCCTGGATCTCCTTCAGCGACTTGCGACCGAAGTTGCGGAACTTGAGCATCTCCGCCTCACCCCGCTGAACCAGTTCGCCGATCGTCTTGAGCTCGGCGGCACGCAGGCAGTTGCTCGAACGGACCGACAGTTCGAGCTCCTCGACGCTCTTATCCAGGAGCTTGCGCACCCGGACGATCTCCTCGTCGACCTGCTCTTCATCTTCCTGAACCGGCTCCTCCTCGAAATGGATGAGGAGGCTGAAGTGGTCGCGGAGGATCTTCGAAGCCATGGCCACCGAGTCGTGCGGCAGGATGCTGCCATCCGTCCACACCTCGAGGGTCAGCTTGTCGAAGTCGATGCGCTGACCCAGACGGGTGGCCTCGACCGTGTGATTGACCTTGGTGACCGGCGAGAACAACGAGTCGATGGGGATGACCCCGATCGGCCGGTCGGTCTGCGAGTGCTGGTCCGCCGACACATAGCCACGGCCCGACTGGATCTCGACCTCCATGCGGAGGTCTCCATCGCGGTTGAGCGCAGCAATGTGCAGATCGGGGTTCAGCACCTCGACCTCGGCGTCGCACTGGAGATCACCCGCCTTCACCTCACCCTTGCCGCGCATCTCGAAGACGCCCTTCTTCGGGCCGTCACCGTGCAGCTTGAGGCGCACCTGCTTGAGGTTGAGGACGATCTCCGTCACGTCTTCGATGACACCAGGCAACGTCGAGAACTCGTGCAGCACCCCGTCGATGCGCACGGCCGAGATGGCCGCACCCTGCAACGACGAGAGCAGCACGCGACGCAGCGCGTTGCCCAGCGTGATACCGAACCCGCGCTCGAGCGGATCCAGCGTGAACTTACCGTAACGCTCGGTGTTGCCAGCGTCCGGCATCAGTTGCTTCGGCATCTGTAGATTCTTCCACTTCATCGGCAAGCCTCCCATTGGGAGAAGGCGATCATCATCACTTCGAGTAAAGCTCGACGATCAGCTGCTCGTTGATCGGCACGCCGATCGAGGCCCGCGTGGGGACATGAAGCACGCGACCCGAGAGCTTCTCGGTGTTCAGTTCCATCCAATCCGGCGTCCCCTGACCCTTGCGGGCCTCGAGGGAGCTCTTGAACAGGAGCATCTCCTTGGACTTCTCACGCACCTGGATCTCGTCGCCCGGCTTCACCTGGAACGACGGGATATCCACCGTGCGGCCATTCACCGTGAAATGGCGGTGCCGCACGACCTGACGAGCGGCGCTGCGCGACGGCGCGAAGCCGAGGCGGAACACCACGTTGTCCAGCCGGCGCTCGAGCATCTGCAGCAGAACCTCACCCGTCACACCGTGGGCCTCAGCGGCCTTGGTGAACGTGTGGCGGAACTGCGCCTCGAGCAGACCGTAGATGCGACGAGCCTTCTGCTTCTCGCGCAACTGCGTGCCGTAGTTGGTCTCCTTGGCGCGACGGCTCTTACCGTGCTCGCCAGGGGCATAGCCGCGCCGCTCGAACGCACACTTGTCCGAGAAGCAACGCGCACCCTTCAGGAACAGCTTCATACCCTCGCGCCGGCAGAGCCGGCACCGAGCGTCGTGATAAACCGCCATGTGCTGGCTCTCCTAGACGCGGCGCCGCTTGGGCGGGCGGCAACCGTTGTGCGGGATGGGGGTGACGTCCTTGATGGCCGAGATCTCGAGACCCGTTGCCTGCAGCGCACGGATCGCGGCCTCGCGACCAGCGCCGGGGCCATTCACCCAGACCTCGACGCGCTTGAGACCGAGATTGATCGATTCACGAGCGGCCCCTTCGGCAGCCACCTGGGCAGCGAACGGAGTGCTCTTGCGCGATCCCTTGAAGCCGACCTTACCGGCCGAACCCCAACTGATGACGTTGCCGTCCATATCCGTGATCGTGATGATCGTGTTGTTGAAGCTCGCCTGCACGTGGGCCACACCATTGGTGCCCACTTTGCGATCGCGCTTCTTGCCCTTCTTGACTTCAGCCACTTATAGACCTCCTGGAGGGACGCGTGGACGCGTGCCGCCTTCTCAGCCCTTCTTACCGCTGACCTTCGGCTTCGGCTTGGCGCCCGCCGTCTTCTTGGGACCCTTGCGAGTACGCGCATTGGTCTTCGTTCGCTGTCCGTGCACCGGCAGGCCGCGGCGATGCCGCAACCCACGGTAAGCACCGATATCCATGAGGCGCTTGATGTTCATGGCCATCTCACTGCGGAGCGCGCCTTCGACCTTGTGCTCGCGCTCGATCAACCCGCGCAGCTTGCCGGCATCCTCATCACTGAGGTTCTTGACACGCGTGTCGGGATTCACCCCGGCCGCCGCGACCAACTTCTTGGCCGTCGTCGGACCGATGCCATAGATATACGTGAGTGCAACCTCGATGCGCTTCTCAGTCGGAAGATCGATTCCTGCGATACGTGCCACTGTCAGCCTCCCTCAACCCTGGCGCTGCTTGTGCCGCGGATTGCGGCTGCAGATCACGCGGATCACACCCTTGCGACGCACGACCTTGCAGTGCTCGCAGATCTTCTTCACCGATGCACGAACCTTCATGGCTTCTCTCCCGGCGCGGGAGTCGGGCTCTCGCGCCTGACTGCTGCGGCGGCGAACCGCCGCCTCTTCCACGTCGCATCCGCGGCGAGTCCGCGGTCCCGACGACTACTTATATCGATAGGTGATCCGTCCGCGAGAAAGGTCATACGGTGAGAGTTCCACCGTCACCTTGTCGCCGGGAAGGATCTTGATGAAATGCATCCGCATCTTGCCCGAGATATGGGCGAGCAGCCGGTGGCCGTTTTCGAGCTCCACGCGGAACGTCGCGTTCGGGAGCGCCTCGACGACGGTGCCCTCGACCTGGATGCCTTCTTCTTTCGCCAATCCGTTGAACCTCTACCCTTCTGCGTCCGGAAGCACCGAGAGGATCTCGGGACCATCCGCACCCACCGCCACGGTGTGCTCGAAGTGAGCGCTGAGGCTCCCATCCTTCGTTGCCACCGTCCAGCCGTCGGACCGCGTCACCACCTCGTGTCCGCCGACATTGACCATCGGTTCGATCGCCAGCACCAAGCCAGCCATGAGCCGAGGGCCCCGGCCCGGCGGACCGAAATTCGGCACCGCCGGTTCTTCATGCATCTCGCGCCCGATGCCGTGTCCAACAAGCGCTTTGACGACCGAGAAGCCGTTGCGCTCGACGTACGACTGCACCGCGTGCGAAATGTCGCCCACACGGTTCCCCGCGCGAGCCTGCGCGATCCCCAGCATCAGGGATTCCCGCGTGACCTGCAGCAGCTTCACGGCTTCGTCGCTGACCGTTCCGACTGGGAACGTGAGCGCCGCATCTCCGTAGAACCCCTGCAGTTCCACTCCCACATCCACCCCGACCAGATCCCCTTCGCGCAACTCGCGCGGTCCGGGAAGGCCGTGCACCACTTCTTCATTCAACGACGGACAGATCGAGGCCGGAAATCCGCGGTAGCCCTTGAATGCTGGCCGCCCGCCATGATCCCGGATGAAGCTTTCCGCCAACTGGTCCAGTTCCGCGGTGGTGACTCCCGGGCGGACGGCGCGTCCGACTTCCCGAAGTGTCATCGCCACGATCTGGGCAGCTGCCCGGATCTTCTCGATCTCCTCCCGACTCCTCGTATAGACCACGGCGGTCAGGCTTTGCGGCCGATCGCCGTCAACATGAGAGACTGGATCTCGTCCATGCTCCCCACGCCATTGATCTCACGGAGGCGGTCGAGCCGCCGATAGTACTCGATAAGGGGGGCAGTCTGCTCGCGGTAGACCTCCAGCCGCTTGCGGACCGTCTCCGATGTGTCATCCGATCTACCACGAAGCAACATCCGCTTCGCCAACTCATCCTCGGGAGCCGACAGGCTGAGCACCGCATCGAGAGCCAACCCACGCTCCTGCAGCGTGCTCTCGAGGGCATCCGCCTGAGGCACCGTGCGCGGGAAGCCGTCCAGAACGAAGCCTCGCAGGGCGTCCGCCTGGAGCGTGCGTTCGCGCACGATCCCGATGATCACGTCGTCCGGCACGAGATGCCCGGAGTCCATCTGAACCTTCGCCTTGATCCCGAGCGGAGTCTGCTTCGCGACAGCCTCGCGCAGCATCTCTCCGGTCGAGATCACCGGCACACCGGCGCCCGCGGCGAGCCGCTGACCCTGTGTGCCCTTGCCGACCCCTGGGGGTCCGAGCAGGACGACCCTGATCACACCTGACCTACATCCTCTGGCGACCGCGGATGCGGCCGCGCTTCACGAATCCTTCATAGTGCCGCATGAGCAGATGCGATTCGATCTGCTGCAGCGTATCCAGTGCGACACCGACCACGATCAGCACGCTGGTTCCGCCGAAGCCGAGCGCGGGAACCTTGAAGAACGAGATGATCACATCGGGCAGGACCGCGATCAGTGCCAGGAAGATGGCTCCCGGCAGGGTGATGCGCGACAGAACCCGGTCGATGTATTGCGCGGTCCAGCGCCCGGGACGAACGCCCGGGATGAAACCGCCGTACTTGCGCATGTTCTCTGCGAGATCGTTCGGGTTCAGCACCACTGCCGTGTAGAAGTAGGTGAAGAACACGATGATCAGTGCATAGATGGCGTTGTAGAGGAACCCGAGCGGGTTGAACCAGCTCGTCAGCGTTTCAGCCACCGGGCTGTTATGGAAGAACCCCGCGATGGTGGTGGGCAGGATCATGATGCTCGACGCGAAGATGATCGGAATCACGCCTGCCGTATTGACGCGCAAGGGGATGTGCGTGCTCTGGCCCCCGTACTGGCGCCGGCCGACCATCCGCTTGGCGTACTGCACCGGGATCTTGCGGGTCGCCTGCGTCATGACCACGACGGCCGCGATGACCGCGACCATGATGGCCACCACCAACAGCGCGGTGAGCAGGGTGAGATTCCCCGCCTTGTAGCTCTCGATGGCCGCCATGACGCGGTTCGGGAGCCCGCCGATGATGTTGACGAAGATGATGAGCGAGATGCCGTTGCCGATGCCGAACTCGGTGATCTTCTCGCCCAGCCACATCACGAGGATGGTGCCGGCCGTCTGTGTGATCACCGTTGAGAAGTAGAACAGGAAGCCAGGGTCCGGCACGACCGTGACGCCCTGTGAGGCGCCCAGGTTCACCAGGAAGATGCTGTACGCGAACGATTGCACGATCGCAATGAGGACCGTGCCGTAACGCGTGTACTGCGTGATCTTCTTCTGGCCCTCTTCGCCTTCCTTACGCAGCTTCTCGAAGTACGGGACGACCGCACCCAGCAGCTGGATGATGATCGATGCGGAAATGTACGGCATGATCCCCAGTGCGAAAATCGTCGCACGGGAGAAGGCACCGCCCACGAACATGTCGTACAGACCGAACATCGTGTTCGCCTGGCTGCGGAACGCGCCCGCCAGGGCAGCCGCATTCACGCCAGGCGTGGGCAGATGTTCGCCCAGCCGGTAGATCACGAACATCGCCAGCGTGAACAGGATGCGCCGGCGCAGCTCGGGTACCTGGAAGATATTTCTCAGCTTCTCGAGCATGAGGAGGTCAGGCCTTCGGGTTGGGGGTCTCCACCTTGCCGCCTGCCGCCTCGACCGCCTTCTTCGCGGATTCGCTCGCGGCGTCCACCTTGACGGTGAGCGCGACCTTGATCTCTCCACCCGCCAGCAGCTTGATCGGGCCCGGACGGCTGATGATCCCCTGCTCCTTGAGCCAGACGCCATCCACCACGGTACCAGCCTTGGCGTTACCCAAGGTGCCGACGTTCACGACCTGATACTCGACGCGCGTGTAGTTCGTGAACCCACGCTTGGGCAAGCGACGCTGGATGGGCATCTGACCGCCCTCGAACCAGCTCGGGATCTTGCCACCCGTACGAGCCTTGTGTCCCTTGTGGCCACGGCCGGAAGTACCACCCAGGCCCGTTGCCGCGCCCTTACCGCGACGCTTCTTCTCCTTGGTCGCGCCCGAGGCGGGACGAAGGGTTCCGATACGCATGTTCGTCTCCACGCTCAGACCTCCTCCACCTTGACCAGATGGCGGACCTTGAAAACCATGCCCCGGATCTGGGGCGTATCATTGTGCTCGACGGTGTGCTGCAGACGGCGGATGCCGAGCGCGCGCACGGTGAGCTGCTGATCGTACTTGTGACCACCGGCGCTCTTCACCTGGGTGATCTTCAACTTACGCGCCATTGGCCGGCCTCCTGCCGAAGAGCTCGTCCAGCGTCTTGCCTCGCATCGCCGCGATGTCCGAAGGACGACGCAACGCCTTGAGGCCCTCGACCGTCGCCTTCACCAGGTTGTGCGGATTGCGCGAGCCCAGACACTTGGTGAGCACGTTCTGCACACCAGCGACCTCGAGCACTGCACGCACACCGCCACCAGCGATGACGCCCGTACCGGGCGAAGCCGGCTTGAGCAGCACTTCGCCAGCGCCGAAGTGACCGATCACGAGGTGCGGGATGGAACCACCGCGCGTGACGGGGACGGTGAACATGTTCTTCTTCGCAGACTCGCCCGCCTTGCGGATGGCGTCCGCGACTTCATTCGCCTTGCCAAGACCGACACCGACACGGCCGGCGCCGTCGCCCATGGCCACGATCGCGTTGAACGAGAACCGCCGGCCACCCTTCACCACCTTGGCGCAACGATTCACATTGATGACGCGTTCCTGGAACTCGGACTTGGCTGCGTCCTGATCGCGCGGTGCGCGACGCTCACGCTGTGGACCCGCCATTGCAGCCTCCTAGAAGTTGAGACCGCCGGCGCGTGCGCCGTCGGCGAGCGCCTTGACGCGCCCGTGGTAGAGGTAACCGCCACGATCGAATGCGACCTTGTCCACACCCACGGCCTTGGCGCGCTCTGCGAGCAGCTTGCCGACCGCGCTCGAGACGCTCACGCGCCCCTTGCCATCGCCTTCGATATGCGCCTTCACGTCGTCGCGGCTGGAAGCCTGCGCCAGCGTGACACCACGCACGTCATCGACGACCTGGGCATAGATATGGTCGTTGCTACGGAACACCGAGAGCCGCGGGCGAACCGCGACACCGGTGATACGGTTACGGATGCGGTAACGACGGATCCGGCGACGCTCGTACTTATTGTGTTGTCCGCTCATGTTATGCCGACCCCGCAGCCTTACCGGCCTTACGACGGATGAACTCGCCTTCGTACTTGATGCCCTTGCCCTTGTAAGGCTCGGGAGGACGATAGCCGCGGATGTCCGCGGCGACCTGACCGACCTGCGCCTTGTTGGCGCCGCTCACGGTCAGACGGGTTGGAGTCTCGACCTTGATCGTGATCCCTTCCGGAGACATGAACTCGACCGGGTGCGAATAGCCGAGCTGCAGGACGAGCTTCTGTCCGTCCATCGCGGCACGGTATCCCGTGCCGACGATCTCGAGCGTCTTCGAGAAACCCGTGGTCACGCCGATCACCATGTTCGCGATCTGCGCGCGCATGGTCCCGAACGCGGGATTACGATTGATCTTCTCGGCGTGGACCTGGACCACATCGCCCTCGATGGCCACCGTGGTGCCCGTCAGGATGAAATGGCTCAGCTCGGCCTTGGGACCCTTGACCTTCACATTCTCGCCATCCTGCGTCACCGTCACGCCTGCAGGAATGGCGACTGGCTTCTTACCGACTCTCGACATGTCGCCTCCCTTACCAGACCTGGCAGACGAGTTCGCCGCCGAGACCCGCTTCGCGGGCCTCACGGTCGGTCATCAGGCCGCGCGACGTGGAGACCACCGAGACACCAAGACCGCCCATCACACGGGGCACACGATCCTTGCCCACGTAGAGGCGGCGTCCGGGCTTGCTCACGCGCTTCAGGCCGCTGATGACCGGAACATCGTCACCGGTGTACTTGAGATAGACTCGAAGGACGCCCTGCTTGGTGTCCTCGATCACTTTGAAGTTGTTGATGAAGCGCTCGCGCAGAAGCACCTTCGCGAGCTCGCTCTTCATCTTCGAAGAAGGCACATCCACCTTGCGGTGCTTGGCCTGGATGGCATTGCGGATGCAGGTGAGGAAATCCGCAACCGGATCACTGACGGACATTCACGACCTCCAAGGACCAGCGTCCAACGAACATCCGTTCGTTGCAGCCTGATCCGTTGCGCCTTCACGACGCGTGATGCGCCCCCAAGGGGACGCGGTGGTCACCAGCTCGACTTGACGACGCCCGGGATCTGGCCCGACAGCGCCAGTTCACGGAAACAGATACGGCACATTCCGAAATCGCGCAGGAACGCGCGCGGCCGGCCGCACCGGTGACAGCGGTTGTAGCCGCGCACCTTGAACTTCGGAGTCGCCTTCCACCTCTCGACCATCGACTTCTTCGCCACGAGTCAGTCTCCTGATTTCAGCGCTGACGGAACGGCATGTTCATGAGCTTGAGCAGCTCACGGCCTTCTTCGTCGGTCTTGGCGGTCGTGACGATGGTCACGTCCATACCACGAACTTTGCCCACCTTCTCGATGTTGATCTCGGGGAAGATGATCTGCTCCGTGAATCCCACCGAGTAGTTGCCACGACCGTCGAACGAACGCGGGGACAGACCCCGGAAGTCGCGGATGCGAGGCACTGCCACATTCACCAACCGGTCATAGAACTCGAACATCCGAGCGCCGCGCAGTGTGACCATGCAACCGATGGCCTGGCCCTGGCGCAGCTTGAAGTTCGAGATAGCCTTCTTGGACTTGCGGACCGACGGGCGCTGACCAGTGATCTGCGCCAGTTCGTTGACCGCGATGTCGAGGTTCTTGGAATCCGCCGTCGCGTCGCCCACACCGATGTTGACCACGATCTTCACGAAACGGGGCGCCTGCATGATGCTGGTGTATTCGAACTTCTTGACCAGCTCGGACTGGACCTTCTCCTCGTAATGCTTCGCCATGCGGGTCTTGCCCTTGAAGGCGACCGGACGGCCTTCGACCGTCTCGATATTGAGCGCGATGCTCGCGCCCTTCTGCCCCTTGGTCGAGATCTTTCCGCCCTGGCTCTTGGACTGCTTTTCGATTGCCATGTGGTCCTGCTCTCCAGGGTCCTCGCCGCGCCATCCCCGTGACCCTGGTGCCTGGGGGTGGCGTGTGCAGGCCGCTCGTCTTTACGAGCGGCTGCCCGCGATCACTCGCTCTTCGAGATGGTGTCGCCGGTCGCGCGTGAGATGCGTTCGCGCGTCCCGTCCTTACCGATCCGCACGCCGACACGCACACCCTTGCCGGCCTTGGGATCGAACAGCATGACATTGGAGATGTGCAGCGCCGCTTCCTTCTCGAGGATGCCGCCCGGCTGCTGCGCGCTCCGCGACTTGGTGTGGCGCTTCACGAAGTTGACCTTCTCGACGATGACGCGGTGCTTCACGGCGTCCACGGCGAGCACCCGACCGGTCTTCCCCTTGTCGTTTCCAGCAATCACCATGACGGTGTCGCCCTTACGGATCTTGATGGGCATCAGATCACCTCCGGCGCGAGCGAGACGATCTTCATGAACTGCTTCTCGCGCAACTCGCGGGCCACGGGCCCGAAGATACGGGTACCGCGCGGCTCCTTCTCGTTATTGAGCAGCACCACCGCATTCTCATCGAAGCGGATATAGGAGCCGTCCCGACGACGCACTTCTTTGACCGCGCGAACGACGACCGCCTTGGAGACGTCGCCCTTCTTGACCGCGGCACCCGGGATCGCGTCCCGAATCGACACCACGACGATATCGCCGAGGCGCCCATAACGCTTGTGGTGACCACCGAGGACCTTGATGCACTGGGCGCGCTTGGCGCCCGAGTTGTCCGCGACGGTGACGATTGAACGAAGCTGGATCATGTCACTCTCCTCGCGGGCTTACTTCGCGCGCTCGACGAATTCAACGAAGCGCCAACGCTTCTCTTTGGACATCGGACGCGTCTCCATGAAGCGGATCGTGTCGCCGATGCGGCATTCGTTGTTCTCGTCATGCACCTTGAACTTGGTCCGCTTGCGCACATAGCGGCCCACGGTCGGATGCTTGACCAGACGCTCGATGGACACGACAACCGTCTTGTCCATGCGGTCGCTCACGACCTTGCCGACGCGAGTCTTGCGCCGATTGCGGTCCTGGGTTTCCTGGGTTTCCGGGCTCTTCGTGGTTTCCGTCGTCATATCGATTCAGGGGCGCGTCGCCTCAGCGGGCGGCCGCGCGCTCCTTCTCCTTCAAAACCGTGAGAATACGCGCCATCTCGCGACGGCTCTCGCGGATCTTCAGCGGGTTATCGAGCTGCTTCATGGTGTTGCGGAACTGGAGGTTGAACATCTCCTCGCGCAGCTCGGCCACACGGGTGTTCATATCATCCGCCGACATCTCGCGGATCGCCTTCGCCTTCACGTGGGCCATGTCACTCCCCTCCCAGTTCC
>Ga0163144_10006401_pt1 | contig 25986 bp, 23 predicted proteins | sample OliLak19BULKMAT1_FD_123175 | JGI IMG/M metagenome (GOLD analysis project Ga0163144, IMG submission 123175) | Freshwater microbial mat bacterial communities from Lake Vanda, McMurdo Dry Valleys, Antarctica - Oligotrophic Lake LV.19.BULKMAT1 | ecosystem: Environmental > Aquatic > Freshwater >...
CGCCCTCGCGCTCGGCGCTCGGTGCTTGCGGCGGCGCCGTCGGGGCTTCGGTCGGGCGGGTTGCGCACGCTGTCGCGACGATCAGCGAGGCTACGAGGACACGCATCACCGCGATGCTACCCTCGCGCCCCCGGAGGTTCCATTTGAAGACGCGTGCAGCCGTGGCCTGGCAGGCCGGACAACCGCTATCGATCGAGGACGTGGATCTCGAGGGTCCGAAGGCGGGCGAGGTGATGGTCGAGATCAAGGCGACCGGCGTGTGCCACACCGACGAGTTCACGCGCTCGGGTGCGGATCCCGAGGGGCTGTTCCCCGCGATCTTCGGCCACGAAGGTGCGGGGGTCGTCGTCGAGGTCGGCGCCGGCGTCACGTCGGTCGTGCCCGGCGATCACGTGATCCTCCTTTACACACCCGAATGTCGCGGCTGCAAGTCGTGCCTCAGCCGCAAGACGAACCTGTGCACCGCGATCCGTGCGACGCAGGGCAAGGGGCTGATGCCTGACGGCACGTCGCGCTTCTCGATCCGTGGCAAGCCCATCCATCACTACATGGGCTGCTCGACGTTCGCGAACCACACCGTGCTGCCCGAGATCGCGGTCGCGAAGGTGCGCAAGGACGCGCCGTTCGACAAGATCTGCTACATCGGCTGCGGCGTCACGACCGGCATCGGTGCGGTCATCTACACCGCGAAGGTCGAGCCCGGTGCGAACGTCGTCGTGTTCGGGCTCGGCGGCATCGGCCTCAACGTGATCCAGGGCGCGCGCATGGCCGGCGCCGACAAGATCATCGGCGTGGACATCAACCCCGGCCGCGAAGCGCTCGCGCGCACGCTCGGCATGACGCACTTCGTCCTTTCGGGCCCGGGGGGCCGAAAGGACGACTCTCAGGGCGATCTCGTCGCGCACATCGTCGAGCTGACCGGCGGCGGTGCCGACTACAGCTTCGAGTGCGTCGGCAACGTGGAGCTCATGCGCCAGGCGCTCGAGTGCTGTCATCGCGGCTGGGGCACGAGCGTCATCATCGGCGTCGCCGGCTCCGGGCAAGAGATCGCGACGCGGCCATTTCAGCTCGTGACGGGCCGCGTGTGGAAGGGCTCCGCGTTCGGCGGCGCGCGCGGGCGCACCGACGTCCCGAAGCTCGTCGATTGGTATATGGAGGGCAAGATCGCGATCGATCCGCTCGTCACGCACAAGCTGCCGCTCGATCGGATCAACGAGGCGTTCGATCTCATGCACGAAGGCGCGTCGATCCGCACGGTCGTGGAGTTCTCGTGACCGTCGTTCGCCTGCAGCGCCGCTTAGCGGCGACGCACTACCTGCTGCGCACGACGCTGTAGCCCATCAGCGCGAGAAAGGCCGTCGCCGGGATCAGGTACGGCACGACGACCATGCCGCCCAGCTCGAACTTTTGCCAGCCGTACAACATCTCCGCGCTCGCGATCGCACCCGCGACGAGCAGCGCGCCCAACGCCTCGGGCCAGTCGGTCTCGAGCTTGAGACCCATGACGTACAGGAGCAGCCCGAGGACACCCGCGACGAGCGGAAAGCCGAACGGCGGCATCCCGAGGAACGCATCGACGCCGTCTCTCGCGGTCTCCGGATTACTGATCGCGAAGTTCGCGACCAGCACGCCGACGAGCAGCACGACGGCGAAGATGACGTACGTCCACACGCGGGCGCGGCCGGAGCCCATGTACTCGCGTTCAGCGGTCACAGCCCGCAGCGTAGCAACCCGCGGCGGACACGAGCACCTTTAAAGGAAGCGTCGGGTGTCCGATTCGGCACGCTCGCGGGAAGTCACCGACATGGCAACGTCGGCGCGATCCGGTAGAACATCGCGATCGGCGCCAATTCCCTGTTGTGCGGGACTTCGGGGTTCCGAGACGGCCGCGACTGGCCCGAACGACGCGACCACTGCACGACAAGGCAAGCCGACCATGACCTACCGAGCGAAGTGGTGCAGTCTTGGAGGGCTTGGTACCTTGATGCGCGTGTCGACGTTCGGTTCGTCCCGTCGGGGGCGGTACGGTGGTGGGTGGTTGTTCGGATGGGCCTTCGCGCTCGCCTTCGCCCTCCTGTTCTCAGGGATGACGTTGTCGTACAGTGCGCGTGCAGCACCGCCACCGCCACCGCCGCCGGTCAAGGCAAAGACGCCGACCGCCACCGCGCCCGCGACACCCGCGAAGCCGACCCCGGCAAGGCCCGCAGCCGCCAAGCCGACCGCTGTCGCGCCCGCGACGGCGAAGCCGGCCGGGACGCCGAAGGCACCGCAGCCGAAGGCCGCGCCCGCGAACGATCCCTCGGTCCGCCAGAGCGAGGTGTACGGCGATCGGATCGAGGGCCTCGCCGTCGAGGTCGACGATCTCAAGGACAAGATCTTCCGCAGCAAGGCCAGGCTCGCGCTGCTCCGCGAGACGGTGCTAAAGGGCGTGATGGCCGGCTCGCGCGTCGTGATCGCGCACCGCAACCTCATGGGCTCCGGCTTCCGGCTCGTGAAGATGGTCTATGTGATGGACGGCGCGCAGATCTACGCGCGCAGCGACGAGTCGGGTGGTCTCGACTCCGAGGACGAGCTCATCATCTACGACGGCAACCTGCCACCGGGTCCGCACAACGTCACGATCGAGCTGACCTACAAGGGCCACGGCTACGGCGTGTTCGCGTATCTGTCCGGCTACACGTTCGATTCCCGCAGCTCGCACAGCTTCACCGCACCGGAGAACGGCGCGGTCAAGCTGAGCTCGGTCGGCTACGAACGCGGCAACCTGACCACCGAGATGCGCGAGCGCCCGCACGTGAACTGGCAGGAGCTGCCACTCGATGCGGCAGGACGCCCGCTGTCGCAGCCGAAGTCTCGTCGCGTCAAGGACGGAGAGTAGCGGCCGGTGCGGTCGCCCTGCGCCGCGATTCTCGCGATGCTCGTCGTCCTCGCGACGACGAATGCGAGCGCGCGCGATCGCGAGGTGAAGCTCGGCGATCTGTCGACACAGCTCCGCGAGGCCGAGCAGAACGTCGTCGCGGCCGAGCGTGCGGCGGCGAAGGATCCGAAGCCGACCGAGACCCAGCTCGCCAAGCAGCTCGTCGCGGCCCAGCTCTCGCTCGCCGAAGGCGATGCCGAGGGCGCGGCGATCAAGTTCCTCGATCTCGTCGAGAATCACGCCGAGACGCCCGCGGGCGCCCAGGCGGTGCACTTTCTCGGCGACGCGCTCTTGCAGCTCGACATGCCGCGGTGGGCCGCCGAGCTGTTCAGCAAGAACCTCGGTGACGCGCGTCCCGATGCGAAGCGCTTCCACCAGCGATCGGTCGCGCGCCTGTTCGATCTCGCGGTGCCACGGCAAGACACCGGCTTCGCGCGCAAGCCCGGCGTGTCGGCGACACCCGAGGTGCGCGCGCGACTCGAGTCGGTCGGCATCGATACCAAGGCGACCCCGCCCAAGGGCGTGCTCGATGAGGCGAACGTCGAGCGACTCGGCAAGTGGGCGGCCTCGTTCCCGGCGGCGCAGCGCACCCCGGAGCTGCGCTACTCGTGGGGACGGTTCCTGTTCCTCCAGGGCAAGTCGGCCGAGGCCGTGGCCGAGCTCGATGCGATGTCGCCGATAGACATTCCGATCTCGAAGGGTGGGCCCGACGCGAAGTGGCGCGTGCGTGCGGCCTACATCGCGGCCTCGGCCGCGCTCGCGAACGGCGACCTCGAGGATGCGGTGGCCCGCTTCGCCCGCATCACCAAGGTGCGCCCGAGTGATCCACGCGATCGCCAGATCGTCGAGCTCGCATGGATGGCGCTCGGCCGCATCCACCACGACGTCGACGAGACCGACGATGCAGTGCGCGCGTATCGACGCATCGGTCGCGACTCCCCGTTCTTCCCCGAGGCAATGTACGAGACGGCGTGGACGCTGCTGCGTGCCGATCGCTTCGAGCAGGCGGTCCAGGCGCTCGATCTGCTGCTCATCTACGATCCGACCTCGCCGATCGTCCCGGAGATCAAACAGCTCCGCGGCAAGATCCGCGTGCAGCAGCGCGACTACAAGTCCGCCGAAGAGGAGTTCCTCGGCCTGCGCCGCGAGTTCGACAAGCTCGCGACGCAGCTCGGTCGGCGCCTGTCCGCCAAGGGCGACGCGACCGAGTACTTCGCCGCGGTGATAGGCGAAGACATGGAGCACTTCAGCCTCGCGTCGGTGCTGCCGGTCGGCGCCGTCGCGGTGGCCCGCACGCTGCCGCGCGCGGTGCAGGCCGAGTCGCTCGCCCGCGAGGTCGGCGAGCTCGAGCGCGATCTGACCGATACGCGCACGCTGCTCGGCCGCATGGAAGAGGCAGTGCGCGCGAAGGACAAGGCGCGGCTGTTCAACGATCTCGCCGCGCACGCGGCCGGCCTCGACAACGTCGACGACGATCTGATGGCGGTCGAAGAGGATCTCATCGCGAGGCTCGCGGGCGATCGCGATCTCGGCGAGGCCGAGCGCAAGCGTCTCGCGCTGCGCGACAAGGTCGATCGCCCGCTCGGTGACAAGACCGACCTGCAGCGACGCGCGGTGATCCGGCTGCAGCGGCTGCAGGAGCAGGCCCACAAGCTCGACCTGTTCGTCGGCGCCATGCGGGCCGAGCTCGTCGCGACCGAGCGCTACTACGAAGAGACGCGCAAGGAGCAGAAGATCGACCACCAGGGCTTCCTCAAGGACGCCGCGGCGCGCCGCGACGAGATCGCGGTGCACGAGGCCGAGGTCGTCGCGCTGCGCGAGCGGGTCGCGAGCGCCCAGGCGTCGCTGCGCTACGAGGATCCGCTGCGCGAGGCTCGGGGCAAGGCGGTGCTCGCCTATCGCCAGCACCTGCTCGCGATGTACGGCGCGCTCGTGAAGTCCGGGGGCCAGGCCGAGGTCGACACGCTGTGGAAGCGCGCGCAGGTCCTGCACGTGCGCACCGACAAGGCCCGCACCGATCTCGATCGCACCGCGGGCAAGCGGCTCGAGGGCGCCATCGTGGTGCTCACCGAAGAGCGCGCGAACCTCGACGGCTACCTCGGCGAGCTGACCGGAAAGCGTGCGGACACCAAGGTCCTCGTCGCCGACGTGCTCGCGGCGTCCTATGCCGACGTCGTGACGGAGCTCGGCTAGCTCGTGCTGCGCTCCGAGGTCGGCCTGCTCGACGTCGCGTGGGCGATGAAAGAGGCCGAGACCGACGAGATCCAGCGTCTCGAGATCGAGCGTGCTCGCGAGCTCCGCGAGATCGATCGCGCGATCGAAATGGGACTGGAGGACGTCGAATGAGGCGCGCGAAGTGGTTGTCGGCGCTCGTGCTCGCGCTCGCTATCATTCCGGCGGGCGCCGATGCCCTGCCACGCGGCGCGCTGCCGAAGGCGAAGAAGCTCGGCGATCAGAAGCCCGTCGGAATCCCCGGCGAGCCGGGCTCCGGCCTGCCGCTCGAGGCCGCGCCACGTGCGAGCGATCCCGGCAAGCTGAAGGCGCCGCTGCCGTTGCGGCCGACCGACGCGCGCGAGGCAAAGGCACTCGACGAAATCGAAGAGCTCGCCGCTCGCTACAAGCGCGGGCACGAGGCGCAGGCGCACACAGTAGGGCAGACGCTGCTCGTCACCGGTGTCACCGGCAAGCGTGCGCTCGAGGGCGTCTACGACAAGGCGATCAACGAGAAGCAGGCGACCGCGCGCAAGCTGCGAGCGCAGGCGGTCAAGCGCTACGAGGATTTTCTCAGGCTGCATCCCGACGATCCGTCGTGGACGCCGGAGATCATGTTTCGCCTCGCGGAGCTGCACTTCGAGACCGGCACCGAGCGCCTCGCTCGCGCTGAGGATGCGTTCCAGAAGGAGCTCGAGGCGTATCAAGTCCGGCTCGAGAAGGATCCGAGCGCGACGCCACCGCCGTCGCCGGTGCCGGAGTACGAGCCCGCGATCGCGCTGTACCGCGACGTCGTCATTCGCTTCCCTCGTTTCCACCTCGCGGACGCGTCGCTCTACATGATGGGCACGCTGCTCTTCGAGGAAGAGGAGTTCGATCAGAGTCGGCAGAGCTACCTCGCGCTCGCCTGCGCGAACGCGTTCTCGCCCCCCGTGGCCGACGGGACCAACCTCGTCGACAGCGCGACGTTCAAGGCCGGTGACTACGATCGCTGCGAGCCGTGGAAGAAGGACGGCGCCTACACCGACGAGGCGTGGCTCCGCATCGGCGAGGTGCACTACGACCTCGACGAGCTCGACCCGGCGCTCGCGGCCTACGCGAAGGTCGTCGCCGACCCCGAGGGCGAACTGTACGACGAGGCGCTCATCCGCATGGCGTGGACGCTGTACCTGCAGCGCGAGTTCGAGGCGTCGGCGAAGCGGCTCGACGAGTTCGTGCGCTACGCCGACGCCCACGCGAAGGACGCGGAGCCCGGCGGTGCGATCGCGCTGCGCGACGACGCGGTCAAGTACATCGCCAAGGTCTACGTCGAGGAGGATTGGGACAACGACGGCAACCGCGATCGGGTGATCGGCCTCGCGCGGCTCGACCGCGACTACAAGAGCCGCGGCGCCGAGAAGCACGTCCCCGAGATCTACGCGGCGCTCGGCGACCTGTTCGCGTTCCAGACCGAGTTCGGCAAGGCGATCGAGATCTGGGAGAAGACCATCGCCCGCTGGCCGCTCGCTGCCGCGGCACCGAAGATCCAGATGCGGATCCTGCAGGCCCACAACGCGATGCAGGACAAGGGCGCGGCGACGGGCGCTCGCGACAAGCTCGCGACCAACTACCTGCGCGGCACGGCGTGGTTCTACGCGAACGAGAACGATCCCGACGTCGTCGAAGCGGCGCTCGAGCTCGCCGAAGAAGCCCTGGTTCACACCGCGATCGATCACCACGCGCGCGCGCAGACGCTGCGCGCGGCCGATGATCCGAAGGCGGCCGGCGAGTACGCGATCGCGGCGAAGGCCTACGAGGCGTACCTCGAGCGCTTCCCCGACACACCGAGCTCGTACGAGTACCGCTTCAACTTCGCCGAGTCGCTCTACTACAGCGGCCAGCTGCTCGCCGCCGCCGTGCAGTACAGCGAGGTTCGCGACAGCAACCTCGACAACCGGCTGCAGGAGGACGCAGCATCCGGTGCGGTGTCCGCCTACGAGGCGCATGTCGACGCCGAGGTCGCGGCGGGTCGTCTCAAGGTGCCCGATCTGCCGAAGAAGGGCATGCCGGGGCCGTTCGACAAGGCGCTCGAGATCCCCGACGTGCTGCTCAAGCTGCAGGCGTCGTACGACCTGTTCGTCGCCGCGCGGCCCGACAGCGAGCAGGCACCGTCGATGAAGTACCTCGCGGGTGTCGTGTCGCAGCGCTACATGCACTTCGAGGCGGCCGAGGAGCGGTTCGTCCGCGTCATCGACGAGCACTGCGACAACAACGTCGCCATCAATGCCGGTACCGCGATCCTCGATGCCCACGTCGTCCGCGAGGACCTCAAGGGTGCGCAGGAGTGGACCGACAAGCTGATGACCAAGGGCTGCGGTGAGGGCGACGAGGCGAAGAAGTTCGCGGGCGACCTCAAGACGCTCGGCAACGCCGTGCGGTTCCAGGAGGCGACGCTGCTCTACGATGCCGGCGAGTTCGAGGCCGCCGCCGATCGCTATGTCGCGCTCGTCGATCAGGCACCGGACGATCCGAACGCCGATCGGGCGCTCAACAACGCCGCGGTCGCGTACGAGAACGTCGGTCGCTTCGGCTCCGCGAGCCAGACCTACCGCCGCATCTACGAGAAGTACCCCGACAGCGAGTTCGCCGACGATGCGCTGCTACGCACCGGCTACAACCACTCGCGCTTCTTCGAGTTCGACGAAGCGGTGACCTCGTACCAGAAGCTGGCCGAGGACGTCCGCTACAAGGACAGCGAGCACCGCGAGATCGCGCTGTGGAACGCGGCCGATCTGCTCGACAACCTGCAGGACTACAAGAAGTCCGCCGTGTTGTTCTCGACGTTCGCGGGCAAGACCGCCGACAAGGACAAGGCCGCGGAGGCGACGTTCCGCTCGGCGCAGGTGCTCGGCAAGACCAAGGACCACAAGGCGACGATCAGGGCGTACGAGGGCTTTTTGGTGGCATACGGCAGCTCGCCGGCGCAGTCGGACAAGTCCGTCGAGGCCCAGCTCCGCATCGGCCAGGCATACGCGAAGATGGGCGATCGCAAGAAGGCCGAGCAGTACTACCGCTCGACCGTCGGTGCGTTCGAGAGCAAGAAGCTGCAGGCCGCCACGGACGCGGCGGATCTGCCGGCCGAGGCGCAGTTCCTGCTCGCCGAGTATGCGCTCGCCGATGTGCTCGACGTGAAGGTGACGTCGACGGGCAAGAAGATGGAGACCGAGGTCAAGGCACTCACCGAGCGATTGCAGGTGGCCTCGAGCGCGTACGACAACGTGTTCCCGTATCGGCGCATCGACTGGGTGCTCGCTGCGATGTACCGCCGCGGCTACGCGTTCGAGACCTGGGCGATCGCCATCCGCGCCGCGCCGGTGCCGAAGCAGCTCAAGCCGAACTCCGAGGCGTGGTTCGCTTACAAGGATTCCGTCGACGGCTTCGCGGCGCAGGCCGAGGCCAAGGCGATCGGCCTCTACGAGGAGACCGTCAAGCGCAGCAAGGAGTTCAGCGTGGCCACCGACTGGACCGGTCAGGCGCGCGAACGGCTCAACATCTACAAGCCGCAGGAGTATCCGCTGTTGCGCACACCCGCGCTCGAGCTCGAGCTCCACGACCGTAGGTAGCTAGAGATCCGCCATGCGATCCGCGCTAGCCTCCAAGGTGCTCCCCATGCGAACAGCGCTCTGCATCGGATCGATCTGCGCCGCGCTGGCGCTGGTCGCGGCGTGCGAGCCGGCGACGCAGACCCAAACGCCGGGAGATCCCGACACCGCCGTGCTCGAGGACATCGAGACGACGACGACGCCCTCGGCCACCGATGGCGCGCCTGCGACTGCGACGCCCGCCAAGGGGGGCAAGCCGGTGCCGAAGGTCCGCGATCGCGACCCCGAAGAAGAGAAGAAAAAACTCGCGCTCTCGCATCAGCGCAGCGCGGAAGCGGCCAAGCACCTCGCCGGTGGGCGCTTGGTCGAAGCGATCGACCACAGCCGCCAGGCCCTGAGGATTCACGAGCAGAACGTCGAGGCGATGCTTGTGATGGCCGAGGCCTACTACGGACAAAAGAAGTTCGAGTTGGTGCAGGCCGTGACCTCCAGCGCACTCGCCGTCGACGAGAAGGTCCGCACCGGGCAGGAGAGCAGTCGCGCCCACAACCTCAAGGGCTTCGCTTACGTGCAGATGGGCAACGACAGCCTCGCGACGCAAGCGTTCCGCATGGCGGCCGAGGCCGACGAGAAGAACGCGTCGGCGTGGAACAACCTCGGCACGCGCTACATGGCGGCGGGTGACGTCGCGACGGCGAAGGGCTGCTTCGCGTACGCGCTCGAGCTCGATCCGCGCTTCGCGAAGGCGCACGTGAACATCGGTGCGGCGCATCGCGCCGAGGGCAAGCTCGCGGACGCCGAGAAATCGCTGCAGGCGGCGCTCAAGCTGCGGCCCGGGTATGCGGAGGCGTACTTCAACCTCGGCCTGCTGTACCTCGACGCGGATCCGTATCCGGGGCTCGAGACGATCATGCGGCTCGAGAAGGCGATCGGTTTTCTGACGAAGTATCGCGACCTCGCGATCGCCGATGGTCCCGACGGTCCGACGGTGAAGGGACCGAAGGTCGCGGCAGGTCCAGCGCCCGTCAGCCAAGCGCGCGCCGACGACTACATCCGCGTCGCGAAAAAGGGCATCGAACGCGAGCAACGTCGCATCGATCGCGAAAAGACGCGCGAGAAGCCGAGCGATGCGCCGAAAAAGCCCGGCGACGCGAGCAAGCCCGCGGATGCCGGAGCGACGGAGCCGACCGATGCGTCGGCGGAAAAACCCGGCGCCGAGCCGGCCGATGTCGCGCCCGACGGCGGCGAGGCCCCGAGCGATCCCGGCAAGGCGCCACCGGTCGCACCGAGCAAGCCCGTGTCGCCGCAAAAACCCGGCGCTGCGAAGCCCGCGACGCCGACGAGTCCCACCACGAGCGCCCCCGCAACGCCGACCGCTCCGCCTTCACCACCACCCGCATCGCCTGCACCCGTCGCGAAGCCGACCACAACTCCCGCGTCGCCACCGACGACGCCGACGCCCCCGAAGCCGACGACACCGTCGACACCCACGGCGAAGCCGATCTCGCCTTCGGCACCCGCAGCGAAACCGACGACGCCCTCGTCCCCACCGCCACCGCCACCGCAGAAGCCTTCGGTGCAAAAGCCTGCAGCGAAGTCCGCGGCGCTGCGCCGCGAGCATGCGCAGTGTGATCGCGCGAGCGCACCCCCGAGCCCAACGCAGACCGTATCCGCGCTGCGACACGATCCCACGCGCGTAGCGGGGAACCCGCGTCGATGCGTGGACACTCACGCCCTCGCGCACGCGCACGCGATGACGAACACAGGCCCAAACCGAGGACGCTCATGACGTTGCCACGCACGAGCCTTCTTCCCTTGGCATCGGTGATGCTTTTGGCTACAGTGCTCGCCTCCCGGCTCGTGCACGCTTCCGCATCACCGGCTACGGCTGCTCCGACGACGACGCAGCCCGCCCCAAAAACGAGTGCAGCGCCTGCTCCGGCACGGCCCAAGGGCACCGCGACTGCGGAGCCTAAGGCAGATCCGGCCGCGCCGGCGACGAAGACCGCGGCCGAGCCACCGGCGGCGACCGACGAATCCCCGAAGAAGGCCAAGACCGCGAAGGCGACCAAGGCCAGCACGAAAGCAAGCACGAAAGCAAGCACCAAGGCCAGCACCAAGGCCAGCACCAAGGCCAGCACCAAGGCTACTACCGAGGCAAGCGGCAAGAAGGGCCTCGGCGGCAAGAGCGTCATCGACGAGGAGTTCCTCATCGAGGGCAAGCTCGAGAAGCCGAACGCGTACTTCATCCTTCGTCGATCGTCGGTCGACTTCGACTGGGCGCGCCTCGGCGCGACCTTCTCACCTTTGGTGCTTGAGTCTGTACAGGATCCATTGTTCTAATCCGTGTTGAGGTGGCCCCGCGCCACCCACCCCGAGCGCGCGCAGGCTCGAGGTGACGAAGCGGAGAGGCGAGCGCGACGAGTCCGGCCTTCAGGCGCTGCAGGGCGAACGAGGGCGCTCCCCAATCCCATCGAGTTCGAGAGCCCGCTTCCGGGCAATCACCAAACCACACTCACTGAACAGCGAACAACAGCCGGGTCTCATCAGACGTGCACCGGGCTACCAAGCGGGGCTTTGCCCCGTTCGAACGAGGAGGACGACAAGTCATGGGCGGTCAACCATTTGCGGAGTTCTACCAGGACGGCGGGTTCTGGATGCACTTCATCGCGCTCTCCGCCGTTCTCGGCGCAGGCGTCACCATCGAGCGGTTCATCTTTCTGTTCTTCCGCTTCAACATCAACGGCGCGCAGTTCTTCAACCAGATCCAAAAACTGGTGATGGCGAACAACATCGATCGCGCGATCAAGCTGTGCAACGCCGCTGACAAGGCTGCGCTTGCTCGCGTGATCAAGGCCGGTCTCACTCGCGCGAACAAGAGCGAGGCGGAGATCGCAGCTGCGATGGAAGAGTCTCTGCTCGAGGTCCAACCCGCGATCTCGAAGCGGCTCTCGATGATCCCGGCACTCGCGAACATCGCGACCCTGCTCGGCCTCATCGGCACCATCGACGGCATGATCCAAGCGTTCCGCGCAGTGGCGACGGTCGCCGCCGATCAGCGCGCGACTGCTCTCGCGAAGGGCATCGGTATCGCCATCAACACGACCGGCTTCGGTCTGATGGTCGCGATCCCGCTCCTCGCGGTGCACATGTTCATCGCGAGCCTTGCGAAGAAGGTCTCGGATGAGTGCGATCTGTACTCCTCGAAGCTCGAGAACCTCCTCGCCAGCCGCGTGCGGCAAGGGTGAGTGACGCCTCGTCCCGTCGCATCGTCGGCGGGGCGCGAACCCACACCCGGAAAGGAGGAGCACCATGAGCAGAAAATTCGAGGAAGAGGAAATCGAAGCGAACCTACTTCCCGTCATGAACATCATGCTCCTGCTCATCCCAGCGCTACTGCTGGCGATGGAAGTGGCTCGCATGGCAGCGATCGCGGTGTCACCACCGAAGTTCGCCGCCACCGCGGATCAAAAGCAGGAGGAGAAGAAGGACAAGCCGCTCAACCTGAAGGTCTTCATCATGGAAGACGGCTACAGGGTGAGCGCATCGGGGCAACAGGCCGGCGCCGACGCAGGCAAGGCCGCCGACTCCGCGTCGCCGACCATCGCCCTCGCCAAGCCGGGCACGGGGCTCGAGGATTTCGACCGCTACGACTACGCGTTGCTCGGCGCTGAAGCGCGCAAGTACAAGGACCTGTTCCCCCACGAGACGGTCGTGACCATCTCCGCGGAGAACAGCATCCCGATGCAGGTGCTCATCCAGACGATGGACAACCTGCGCGGGCTCGACTGTCGGCTCATCGGAGCGGTCAACGCCGGTGAAGAGGTGCCGCCCGAGTGCATGTTCTGGCAAGCGATCGTCGAGGCAGGAGCAGGCTGAACCATGTCCGCGGAATCAGACGCAGCATTCATGGCCCGCAAGGCCGCCAAGCGCGAAGCGCGACGCAAGCGCCCGGAAGAAAAAGCGCTCCTCGGTATGACGTCCCTCATGGACGCCATCACGATCATCGTCACGTACCTGCTCAAGAGCTATAGCTCTGACCCGGTCGTGATCCAGCCGACCCAGGGACAAAAGGTCCCGATGTCGCTCGCGGACACGCCGATCCAAGACGGCATCCCGGTCTACGTCAGTCAGAAGTCGATCACGTTCGCCGAGAAGCGCATCGTCCAGATGGACGAGACGGGTGCGATCGATCCGTCCGCGCTGCAGGGGCACCTCATCGGGCCGCTGTACGATCTGCTCGCCGAAGAAGCCGACAAGGCCAAGCAGATGGCCGAAGGCAAGGGCGAGGAGTGGGAAGGTCGCATCATCCTCATCGGTGACCAGAACCTGAAGTTCTCGGTCCTCGTCGACGTGATGTACACGGCAGGGCGCGCGGAATTCAAAGAGTACGCGTTCTGTGTCGTGAACCGAAACGGGTAGCGCTCGTCCTCGAGCACGTCTGAAGAAGCCGGGTCCCGACGTGGGGCCCGGCTTTTTTCGTCGCGTCGCTCCGCCACACTCGCGTTGGGGAACTTCGCACGCACGTCGCGGTCGATCGCTGTCGGAGAACCGATCGCATGGCGAAAGCGAAGCCCGAAGACGAAGAGATCGAAGCGAACCTGCTGCCGGTCATGAACATCATGCTGCTGCTGATCCCCGCGCTCTTGCTCGCGATGGAGGTCGCGCGCATGGGTGCGATCGCAGTCGCGCCACCGACGTTCACCAAGGGCGGCGTCGAAGACGGAACACCGCCAGTCAAGACCCAGCAGCTGCGGGTGTTCGTCGCCGAAGACGGCTTCGTGCTGACGACGACCGACGGCGCGGGCGAGCCGAAGAGGATCGCGCTCACGGACGATCGCAAGGATCTGCTCGACCCTTCGCGCTACGACTACGCAGCGCTCGAGGCCGAGGCCGTTCGCATGCGGTCGCTGCAGTTCGAGCCGATCGTGCGCGTCGACGCGGAAGGCTCGGTGCCGATGTCCGCCCTCGTCGCGACACTCGACGCGCTGCGCGGCAGCGAGTGTCGATTGGGCCAGGTCGGCGCCGGAGAAACCCCCCCGGACGAGTGCCTGTTCTGGAACGTCGTGGTCGATCCTGGCGCTGGAAACGGGTGAGCCTGACTACATAATCGGCTGAATGCGTCGGGTCGCATGCGACAAACTGTCGCGGGGCCTGCGCAGCTGAAATCGAGGTGTACGGAAAACCCGGTTTCGGGGTTAGATGCTGGGCCAGATTGGTGCTTTAGGGCGTCCGCGTTATGCTGATGTTCCAGGGGCAGGTAGCAGGCCATCGGCGGACGGCGTCACCCCAAGTTGCTGGCGAAGCTAACGAACCGATGAAGGCTGCACCCCCATCTCGGACCAAGGTCCTTCGCATCGCGGTCGTGCAGGATGGCCTCGTGTGCGACGAGGTCCATCAGAGTCGGCCCGCGTCGCTGAGCTTCGGCAGTGACTATCGCAGCGACGTGATGCTCTTCGGTGCCGCGGCGCCGCTGAAGCACACGATGTTCGAGTTCCGCCAGGGTCGGTACTTCCTCGATCTCCCGGCATCCGCGAAGGGCAAGCTGTCGCTCGGCAGCAAGGCGATCACGGTCGGCAAGCTGCGCGAGCAGCTCGGCGGAGGTGATCGCATCCGCGTCGTGCTCGACCCGCGGGCCAAGGGCAAGCTCGTCATCGGCGAGACCACGGTGCTGTTCCAGTTCGCGGAGCCCAAGCCGATCCCCGCGAAGATTCCGTTCCCGACCGAGTACGCGATGCGCATCCGCGACGCGTTCTCACCGCTCGATCGCTACACGATGGCGACGTCCGCCGCCGTGCTCGGCTCGTTCTTCGTCTACGAGGCGAACCAGGAGCGAAGGGACGAGATGAGCCTCGACTCGATCGACGAGCGCTTCCATACCGCGATGAATCTCCAGGAGGAGAAGAAGGACGAGCCCGTCCCCGAGGAGGAGAAGGACGAGCTCGCGAAGGAGGAAGAGGAGAAGGTCGTCGAGAAGGAGAAGCCGAAGGACAAGCCGAAGATTCTCAAGGAGAAGCCGGAAAAATTCTCCGACAAGGCGATGGCCGAGGCACGATCCGTCGGTGTCGCCCGTGTGCTCGGTACCTACGGCGGCCCTGGCGAGGGCACGGTGTTCGACGTCATCAACAGCACCGAGAACAACCTCGGCGAGCTGTTCGATCAGGGCATGACGACGACGGTGCTCGCCGACGGCGGCGACATCAGTCCGTTCGTTCCCGGCGGCACCGGCATCACCGCGTCGGGCTCGGCGGTGCAGACCGCGGGCTTCGAGACCGGCAGCGGTCCCGCGCTCGATCGCAAGGAAGACAAGCTCGAGCGCAAGATCGCCGGCGTCACGAAGGCGACGAACACCGACGTGTTCGGCGACGTCGACAAGACCTCGATCAAGGCGGCCATCAAGCACCGCACGAGCGCGCTGCAGCACTGCTACAACAAGGCACTGCGCACGCAGCCCGACCTCGCCGGCAAGATGACCTACACCATCTCCATCAGCGTGATGGGCTCGGTCACCAAGGTGTCCATCGAGGAGGACTCGGTCGGTTCGGACGCGGTCTCGAGCTGCGCGCGGGCGAAGATCCAGGGCTGGCGCTTCCCGATGGAGGGGGCCGAGGAGGGCGCCGAGGTGACGTTCTCGGTGGTGTTCTCGGGCGGCGGATGACGCGCGCGGCGGCAACGAAATCGCGGTCGACCTGCAGATCCTCGACACGGATCGCGGGGCGATGCACCATGGCTTCGGGAGTCTGGGACCAGAGGTTGATGTGACGATCCTCCGCACTACCGTCGATCGGGCTCACGGAACACGGCTGGTACGCGCCATGGCCGTGTTGTGCCTTCCCGTGTGGCTGCTCTCTGGCGCGACTCATGCCGCGCCGCCGCCACCGGCCCCCGAGCCCGAGCCCGCCGCCGCGGGACCGGCTCCGATGGTCGGCGTGGGCGAGAGCCGCGCGAAGATCGAGTCGTCGATGACCGAGCTGGGTCAGTTGACGGCCGAGGCCGACAGCGACAAGGACGTCGTTCGCGTCGCCTGCCTCGTCGACAAGCAGGATCGCGGTGGCGAAGTGATGGAACTGGTGACGACCGAGGTCCTCGTCGTGCAGGACGGCGGCTCGACGGATCAGCAACGGCAGTTCGCCACGGAGAAGCTGGGTGCGCTCGCCGATCGGATGGATGGGCTCGTGGAGCAGGCGCGTGCATGTGCCGGCGATGCGCGACCCGAGGACAAGGACGACAAGACGCGCACCGAGGTCGACGAGCGACCGACCGTGCCGTTCGCGGATCCGACCGTGGGTGGTGGTCGTCCGCCGGTGCCGCCGCCGGTCGACGACGCTCGCCCGCCGACGGTCGAGAGCCCGACCAACTAGCTTCCAGTGTTGCGCGCGCGTGTGTAGAAAAACCGTGGCTCGGGGGTATTTCGTGTAGCCTCCCGGCATTACTGCCGCGCAGGCGCTTCGCTTCGCGGAACCGTTCGAACGTGGCCCTCCGTCGACCCCTGGCAGCTTTCTCGGGCGTCCTGCTGGCCCTGGCGCTGTGGCTCGGGATCGCACCCGCGGCGGTCGCGGGTGGCGTGCTGCACAACGCGTTCGGGATCCCCCGCACCGAGGACGGCCGCGGCATCAAAGTCGGCGAGCGCTCGACGTTCCACAGCGGCTTCGCGCTCGGCCTCGGGGTCGACACCAACGTCTATTCGAACGCGAACTCCGAGACCAAGGTCGCGAGCTCGGCGCTATGGCCCTCGGCGTGGATCGGCATCGGTAATCGCGACCTCCGCGATGGCCTGCTCATGACACCGGCCGAGCGCACGGTGCGGTGGGTCGACTACAACGTGTCGCTGCTCGCCGGCTTCCGCCAGTACCTGTCGCGCAAGGCCGACGTGCGCTCGGTGCCGCGGCTGTCGATCGGCACCCAGATCCGCCTCGCGATCCTGCCCGGCCGACGCTTCTCGATCCACCTCGACGAGGACTTCTTCCGCGGTGCTTCGGCAGGCAACTACCAGGCGCTCGGCACGGTGCTGAACTTCAACCGCATCGATCACCGCGGGCAGCTCACGTTCTTCCTGCGACCCGGTGGTGGTCGACTCGCGTTCGGTGCGGGCTATCGCTCGCAGTACCTCAATTTCCAAGACAGCGACGTCTTTCGGAGCAACCGGATCCTGAACGGCCTCTACACCGAGGCGAAGTGGCGCTTTTTGCCACGCAGCTCGGTGTTGATGACGTACACGCTCGACTTCACCTACTACACCGATTGCTGCGTGGACATCGGCACCGGCCGCAACGAGGACAACTACGCGCATCGCTTGCTCGCGGGCTACCGCGGTCAGCTCGTCGACAAGCTGGCGATCGAGGTGATGGGAGGCTGGGGCGCGGGGTTCTATCGCCAGGACACGAACGGTCCGAGCTTCAACTCGTTCATCGGCAACGTCGCGATCAACTACTTCCCGACGCTGCGCTCGCTCGTGCATCTCTCGCTGTACCGCAACTTCCAGGACTCGCTGTTCGGCAACTTCTACATCGACAACGGGGCAACGCTTGCGCTCGGACACCAGTTCCGCTGGCGGATGATCGGCCACCTCGGTGGCAGTGTCGCGGCGCGACGGATCAAGGGCCTGCCGACGATCGACGGTCCGAATCCGGAGATCGACAATGTGGACTCCTACTCAGGCCCCGGCGCAGGCGCCTACGATCGCAAGACGACGATCGTCGGGTTCGACGCGAAGATCGAGCAGCCGCTCGGCAAGATCTTCGCGCTGTCACTCGGCTACAACCTCATCGCCGACACGCGTCCGTTCCTCGTCGTCTACAGGCAGGAGAACAACGACGGCGACAACCAGGTCGACGATCTCTCGTCCGTCCGTCACCTCGTGACGCTGATCATGGCGGTGCGCATTTGATCCGCATGTTCGTCCTGCTGATCGTCGCGTTCATCGTCGCCTGCACACCGGCGGTGACGCCGACCAGTCTGCCACCCGGTGCATCGCCCGAGAACATGACGCTCGGTCCCGGCGACGTGATCGAGGTGCGTGTGCGCGATCAAGACGACATCAGCGGTCCCTACGAGGTGAGCGACGACGGCAAGGTCCGCTTCCCGATGATCGGTGCCGTCGAGGTTCGCGGAAAGACCGGCGCCGAGATCGCGCTGAAGATCGAAGAGGAGCTTGCGGCCGGCTGGCTCAAGCAGCCACAGGTCACCGTTCGCGTCACCGAGCGGCAGAACCGCGAGGTCAGTGTGCTCGGTCAGGTGAAGGAGGCCGGCTCCTATCCCTACAAGCCGGGGCTCACGCTCATGCAGGCCATCTCGCAGGCCGGCGGCATGAACCCGCTCGCGTCGCCGCGCAAGGTCAAGCTCATCCGCGAGACCGACAAGGGCCGGCAGACCTTCGAGATCGACGTCACGAAGATCCTCGACAGCCGCGCGCAGGACTTCGGCCTCGAGCCCGGCGACATCGTATTCGTGCCCGAATCCCGGGTTTGATGGCGCCCTGCGCACGCGCGATCCCGCCCGGTTTTCGCGGCCGTCGGAGCCGGCCTGGTATGCTGCGCGCGCCATGAGCACGGAGACCGAGCCCGTATTGGGCATCGATCTGGGCACGACCAACTCGGCGTGCGCGGTCGTGCGTGGCGGTCGTGCGTCGGTGGTGCGTCGTGGCGACGATCGCATCATCCCTTCGGTCGTCGCGGCGATGCCCGACGGTCGCCTGATCGTCGGTAGCCGCGCGAAGCAGCGGCGCGCCGTCGATCCGGCGCAGGTCGTCTTCAGCAGCAAGCGTCTCATCGGCCGCCGCTTCAGCTCGCCCGAGGTGCAGCGCATGCGCGAGACGATGCCGTACTCGATCATCGAGGGCCCGAACGAGGGCGTGATGATCGAGCTCGGCGGACGCGCACTGTCGCCGGTCGAGATCGCAGCGAACATCCTCAAGTACCTCCGCGAGATGGCCGAGGAGGCGCTCGGCCACACGGCGAGCAAGGCCGTCATCGCGGTGCCGGCGAACTTCACCGATGCGCAGCGCAGCGCGACGCGCATTGCCGCACGCCTCGCCGGGCTCGACGTCATCCGCGTCATCAACGAGCCGACCGCGGCCGCGCTCGCCTACGGCTACATCGAGGACACCGATCGCCGCATCGCGGTTTACGACTTCGGTGGCGGCACGTTCGACATCACGATCCTGCAGATCACCCGCAACGTGTTCGAGGTACTCGCGACCTCCGGCGAGATGTTCCTCGGCGGCGACGACATCGACGAGGCGGTGCTGTCGCTGATGGTGCAGGCATTCGAGCGCCAGCACGGCGTGTCGCTGCGCGCCCGCACGATCGGCATGGAGAAGCTGCGGGCGATCGCCGAGCAGGTGAAGATCGAGCTGTCGGAGAACTACACCAGCGGCATCCGCGTCGAGGATGTCACCGATGGTCTCGGCCTCGAGTTCGCGCTGTCCGAGGCGGACCTGCGCTGGCACATCGAGCCGATCGTGCGCCGCACCGTGCCGGTCTGTGCCGATGCGCTGCGGGTCGCGGGGCTCCAGCCGCAGCAGATCGACGAGATCGTGCTCGTCGGTGGCACGACGCGCCTACCACTGGTGCGCGAGATCGTCGCGCAGGTGTTCGGCAAGCCGGCGCAGACCTCGATCAATCCGATGAGCGTCGTCGCGGTCGGTGCGGCGATCCAGGGCGCCGCGCTGCTCGGCTCGCTGGTGCCGATTGCGGCGACCACGGGTAGTTTCGCGTCAGTCGCGAGCTCCGCGGTGCTGCTCGACGTCACGCCGCGCAGTCTCGGCGTGCGGACGCTCGGCGGCTACGTCGACATGGTGATCGCGCGCAACACCTCGATTCCGGTCGAGCAGACGCGCCTGTTCACGACGACCGGGGACCACCAGCGCTTCGTGCGGATCCAGGTGTGTCAGGGCGAGTCGGAGGACTTCGACGCGAACCACAAGCTCGGCGAGCTGACCCTCTCGGACCTGCGTGATGCGCCGCGCGGCGAGGTGACGGTCGCGGTGACGTTCGAGATCAACACCGACGGGCTCATCGAGGTCCGCGCAGTCGACCAGGAGACCGGGCAGCGCCAGACCGCGACGATGCGCGTGCTCGGTGGTCTCGACGAGCAGGAGATCGCAGCGATGGGCTCGCGCATGAGCCCGGATGTCGGCGCTGTCGCGCGCGGCAAGACAATGGTGCCGGGCGCGTGAAGGACCAGCCGTGAGCGACCAAGGCACTGCACCAGACGAAGTCGCCGAGCGTGCGGCCGCGGCCGCGCACGCCGAGTCGACCGAGCAGATCCAGATGCTCCACGCGAGCCTCGGTCGCGCGAGCTACTACGACTTCCTCGGCCTGCGCCCGGGCTGCGACTACGTCGCGGTGCGCGAGGCGTTTCACGAGCGCGCCCAGCGATTTCATCCCGATCGTTTCGTGTTCTTGGCGCGCGACGACATCAAGGTGATGGCGTACGAGGTCTACAAGCGCATGACCGAGGCGTACAACGTGCTGTGCGATCCCGAGCTGCGCACGGCGTACGACGAGGCACGTGTGCGCGGGCAGAACCGACTGTCGGAGACCGCGCGGGCGCGGCGATTGAGCCCCGAGGATCGCCAGGTCGCGTCGGCGTTCGCGCGGATCTACCTGCGATCGGCGCGGGCGAAGCTCGCTCGCGAGGATCTGCGCGGTGCCCTCATCGACGTCGAGCTCGGGCTCGGGCTCGAGCAGGCACCGCCGCTCGTCGCGTTGCTCGAGGAGATCCGCAACCATCCCCGCGCCGCGTCCCTGCTCGGAGGCGGCCGATGACACCGCGTCGCGCGACGCTCGAGCGAGTGACCCGCGAGACGCGGATCTCGTTGTCGCTGACGTTGCCCGAGGACGCGCCGGCGCCGGCGCGGGTGCGCACGCCGGTGCCGTTCTTCTCGCACATGCTCGAGGCGCTCGCGAAGCACTCGGCGATGGCGCTCGAGATCGACGCCGACGGCGACATCGAGATCGACGCGCATCACACCGTCGAGGACACCGGTCTCGTTCTCGGTGCCGCGCTCGATCAGGCGCTCGGCGATCGCGCGGGCATCACCCGCTACGGGTGTTTCTCGCTGCCGATGGACGAGACGCTCGTCGACGCGGCAATTGATCTCGGCGGTCGCCCCTACCTCGTCTTCGATCTGCCGGTGATTGCCGGGCGCTGGGTCGGCACATTCGACTGCGATCTGGTCAAGGAGTTCTTCGGTGCGCTCGCGGTCGCGGGGCGGATGAACCTGCACCTGCACCTGCGCAGCGGCGGCAACTGCCACCACGTCATCGAGGCGGCGTTCAAGGCGTTTGCTCGGGCGTTGCGCATCGCGTGTCGGCCCGACGGTGCGATCACCGACGTGCCATCGACCAAGGGCTCGCTCTGATTTACTCTCGCGCGGCCGATGGCCGATTCGAAGCGAGATCCGCGGGCTGAGCTGGACAGGCGCGAGCGGTTGGCCGATGCAGGCGGCGGACCGGGGGGTGCACGCGATCCTGCGGTCGCCGAGCGGTCGGCGCAGGCGACCGCTGCGGCGCACGAGCGCATGCACGGCGCCGGGCGTCACACCGCGCGCGAGCGCATCGACATGCTCGTCGACCCGGGCTCGTTCGTGGAGCTCGATCGGTTCGTCACGCACGCGAGCCACGACTTTGGCATGAGCGACAAGCAGGTGTACGGCGACGGCGTCGTCACCGGCCACGGCACGATCGACGGCCGTACGGTGTTCGTGTTTGCACAGCAATCCGAGGTGTTCGGCGGCAGCCTCGGGATGGCCCACGCTCGCAAGATCTGCAAGGTGATGGATCTGGCGATGGACGTCGGTGCGCCGGTCGTCGGGCTCAACGACTCCGGCGGCGCGCGGATCCAAGAGGGCGTCGAGTCGCTCGCCGGCTACGCGGAGATCTTCAAGCGCAACGTGCTCGCGTCGGGTGTCGTGCCGCAGATCTCGGTCGTGCTCGGGCCGTGCGCGGGTGGTGCCGTGTATTCCCCGGCGCTCACCGACCTCGTGCTGATGGTCGCCGACACGAGCTACATGTTCATCACCGGCCCGGATGTCATCCGCGCGGTGACCCACGAAGAGGTGACGAAGGAGCAGCTCGGCGGCGCGGCGACGCACAACGAGAAATCCGGTGTCGCGCACTTTTGCTGCGCCGACGAGGCGGCCGCGATGGCCCGCACACGGCAGCTGTTGTCGTTTTTGCCGTCGAACAACCTCGGCGTCGCGCCGTCCGGTCCGTCGAACGACGACCCAGCGCGGAGCTGCCCGGAGCTGCGCGACGTCGTTCCGATCGAGCCGACCAAGCCCTACGACATCCGCCGCCTCATCGAGTCGATCGCCGACGACGGCCAGTTCCTCGAGGTCCAGGACGGCTTCGCGCGTAACATCGTGATCGGCTTCGTGCACATCGCCGGTCGCAGCGTCGGCGTCGTCGCGAACCAACCGCTGGTGCTCGCCGGCTGCCTCGACATCGATGCATCGACGAAGGCCGCGCGTTTCGTGCGGATGTGCGACGCATTCAACGTGCCGCTGCTCACACTCGTCGACGTGCCGGGCTTTTTGCCGGGCACTGAGCAGGAGTTCCGCGGGATCATTCGGCACGGCGCGAAGCTGCTCTACGCCTTCACCGAGGCGACCGTGCCAAAGGTGACGCTCGTGACGCGCAAGGCGTACGGCGGTGCGTACGACGTCATGTCGAGCAAGCACATCCGCGGCGACATCAACCTCGCGTATCCGACCGCCGAGATCGCGGTGATGGGTGCCGAGGGCGCGGTGAACATCATCTTCCGCCGCGAGCTCGCCGCGGCGACCGATCCCGACGCGACGCGTCGCCGATTGGCCAACGAATATCGCGAGCTGTTCGCGAGCCCCTACAAGGCGGCAGAGCTCGGCTTCATCGATCAGGTGATCGATCCCGCCCAGACGCGCACCGCGATCGTTCGCAGCTTCGCGATGCTCGAGAACAAGCGGCAAGACAACCCGCGCAAGAAGCACGGGAACATTCCGTTGTGATTCAGTTGTCCGCGACCGCGCTGCCTTGCCCGAGCCGCGCAAGCAACCGCTTCGCCGCCGGATAATCCGCCGAAAGCTCGAGCGCCCGCTTCACCGAAGCCATCGCCCGCGCCCCATCCCCCTGCCGTGCCGCAATCTCCCCCCGCACGGTCCACAGCTGCGGATCCCGCGGATCCGCGGCGACCGCAGCATCGATGTACGACGCCGCCTCGTCGAGCCGCGGCGGATTCGCCTCGAGCGCGAGCCGGCACCGCAGATACGACGCGTACGCAGTGCTCGCCGGCGGTGCCGAGTATACGACCTTTCCATCGACGACGTGCAACGCCTGATGACTCGGCCCTCGCGGCGCACACCCGACGACCAGCAGCACGATCGCGGCAACACGCATCACAGGAACGTGCTCAAGTAGACCGCGAGACAGTACCAAGGCGTGCCCGCGAGAAGGATCGCGCGACGTGCCCGACCGAGATGTGAACGGCTACCGCCAGCGAAGATCGCAGCGACCGCGATGCACCACACCGCTGCCGCGGCGAGCACCGCGAGCGCGAAGCTCTTGAGCGTGAACGGTGCGAGCGTCGGCACGAGCGAGCCGAGGGCCGCGACCACCGTGAGCAGTACCGGTCCGTAGCTGAGCCACAGCGCCAGGTTCGCGAGCACGCCGCGTCCGGTCGTCGCGACGGTCGGCTGCCGCAGGTACGAGAATACCCACGCGAGCAAGAAGATCGCGCTGATGCCGAGCGCCAGCGCGACGCCACCGAGCGCCAGCAACTCGCGGATGCGCTCGAGCAGCTCACGGAGCTTGTCGAGATCCGGCAGCCCCGCCGCCATCACGGCCCCACGCGCCGCATCCAGTTGATTGCCCCACATGCGCGCGAGCATAGCAGTGCGTACCCGGCGGGCCAGATTCGCCAGCAGCACACCACGACCAGAGACTGCGATCGCAGCTGCACGCCGGCCCCTTGCGCCCGGCGATGGCCGCTTGTAAAACCGTCGCCCGCACGCGCGCGTAGCTCAGCTGGATAGAGCGTCGCCCTCCGAAGGCGAAGGTCGTAGGTTCGATTCCTACCGCGCGCGCGGCCCCGATTGTGGCCAGTGCCCCGCCGTCAGTTCCCTGGCGGGACGGGCGCGAGCCGAGCGTCAGCGGCCCATCGGCGGACCCCCGCGTGCGGACGGCGCTCCCGATCTGCTTGGGGTTTCTCGCGGGCACTCATGTTGCTCATGCATCTGGGCGATGTCGATGCTCACGATTGCCCCGGTCCCCGTCTTCGCCGATCTCGAGACTCGCCTGTTCGGCTGGGATGCGGACGCGAGCACGACGCGCGCGAACGCGTTCGTGCGCGGCGCCGTACGAGGGACGCGCGGGACCCAGCGTCCGCGCCTCCAGGTGGTCGCGGCGCTGCCGGAGTTCCCCGGCGCGTATGCGAGCGGCGGTGAGACGACGGTGATTCGTGCGAACGACGCCGCGCTCGCGCTCGCCCGTCGTGCACGCGCCGCGTGAATCGATGTGCCGACTTCGCGGCGCATTACTCGGGCGTCCCGCCCGGTGGGCACGGCCACGGACCCCGCGGCGTGGCCGTGCTATCCGCGAGGCATGCTTCTCGCCTTGATCCCGTGGGTGCTCGCGGCCGGTCCCCAGCTCGCGCCGATGTCCGATCCGGCGGCAATCAACGGCGGCGAGACCGTCGAGCCCTGTGGTTGGCCGTCGGTCGTGCTCCTGTCGGGCAACGGGTTCCTGTGCACCGGCAACCTGATCCATCCCGAGATCGTCGCGACCGCGGCGCACTGCATCGCGGTGATGGAGCCCGAGACCCAGGTCGAGTTCGGCGACACCGCGAACACGGCGCAGCCGAAGGTCGAGGTCGAGTACTGCACCGGAAGTCCCGACTTCATCGACACGAAGGACGGCACGATTCCCTTCGCCGAGGTCGGCAACGACTGGGGGTTCTGCAAGCTCGCCGATCCCGTCACGGACGTAGAACCAATCCCACCGATCTACGGCTGCGAAATGGATCTGATCCAGCCCGGCGCCGAGATCGTCCGCGTCGGTTTCGGTCGCGAGACCCTGAGCACGAGCCAGTTCTTCAAGCGCTGGGTCGAGACCCAGATCAACGAGATTCCGTTCACGGGTGCGAACGGCTGGCCGACGCAGCTCTCCGAAGGTGGCAACGGCGAGGGCACGTGCCCCGGTGATTCCGGCGGGCCGTCGTTCATCCGCGTGCCCGCGGCGGACGGTGGCGAGGACGCGTGGCGCATGGTCGCGATCCAGTCGACGCAGCCGCTCGAGGACGGCGAGGGCAACGAGATCGAGTGCGGCGACGCGGCGAACAACACCGCCGTCATCTCGCAGGGCATCGAGTTCATCGAGTCGGAGTCGGGCATCGACGTCACGCCGTGCTTCGACATCGCCGGCGGGTGGGACCCGAGCTTCGAGTGCCAGGGCTTTCCGATCGATCCCGGTGCGGGCGGCGGCTCCTGGGCGATGGGCTGCGATCCGGGGCCGCTGTCGGGCTTCTCGGCGGCGTGCGGCGTCTCGTTCGACGTCGGCAATCCCGATGCGAGCGCGCCGGTCGTCACGATCGTCCAGCCGGCCGGCGATCAGTCGCTACCATGGGAAGGCGAGGCGATCGCAGTGCAGATCGTCGCCGAGGCCGACGACGGTCCGAACGGGTGGGGCGTCGCGAGCGTCGATCTGGTGATTCTCGCAGAAGACGACAGCGAGCTCGGGCGCTTCACCGACGAGGACGAGCCGTGGGAGTGGGGGCCGGAGTTCCCCCAGGGCTCGTTCCGCATTCGTGCCATCGCGACGGACAACGCTGGGCTCCTTGCGAACAGTCAGGACGTGCAGATCGACATCGGCGTCGAGTCGGAGGACGAGACCGGGGGCGGCACGAGCGGCGGTGCGGACGAGTCGGGTGACGTGCCCGGCGACGACGATGGCACCGGCGACGACGATGGCACATCGGCGCCCGACGACGACTCGGGCGAGGATGATGGCGTCGGTGGCACCGGCGGTATCACCGGTGGGCTCGATCGCGGTGGCTCCGAGGGTTGCGGTTGCGCGGCGGATCGCAGCGGTCGTTCTGGAATCGGCGTGCTCGCGCTCGTCGTCCTCGCTGCAGTGCGTCGGCGCGGCGGCCGTGGTCGCGACATTGGTGATGCCGGCGCGGTGCGGTGCGGTGCGGTGCGGTCGGATCGCTCGCCTCGGAATCGGCGCAGCTACAGAGCGCGGCAATGACGGCGGCGGGGAGGACGAGGGGGTGGGTCCTGATGGTCATGCATGATCGACA
>Ga0163144_10006403_pt1 | contig 25981 bp, 21 predicted proteins | sample OliLak19BULKMAT1_FD_123175 | JGI IMG/M metagenome (GOLD analysis project Ga0163144, IMG submission 123175) | Freshwater microbial mat bacterial communities from Lake Vanda, McMurdo Dry Valleys, Antarctica - Oligotrophic Lake LV.19.BULKMAT1 | ecosystem: Environmental > Aquatic > Freshwater >...
CTGCCGCAACAGATACCGATGTTGCCGATGACGAAACCGCAGATCGTCGGGCAACGCCAGCAGGAACTCGATCACGCGCCGATCCAGAAACGGATGCCGCAGTTCAATCCCCCACCGGCGACCCATGCGGTGCAACGCCTCCCGCACGTGCGCACTGTCACCCGACTGCAGCCGCACCAGTGACTCGCGCACCACATGTGATCCACCCCGTGAGACCGGCGGCTCGCGCAGCCCACCCGCCCGCATGCGCTCGGACAACGACACACGCGCCGCAAAGTCCGGACGCACCCACGGCAACTCGATCGCACCACGACCCCGTCGTCCCCACGCCTTGACCACCTCGGGCAACAGTGGCACCGCGGCGTGCCACACGAGGCTCCTCCAGCCGGAGTCGAGCCAGACGATGCTGCGGTAGTCGCGGGCATGCCGCCATGCCGCCAGCGGACGCCACTGACGCAGCAGATCAGTGGAACGAAACAGGCTGCCGGTCAGCCAGTCGTCGCCACCGATGCCCGTCAGCATCGCGGAGTGGCCGTCGGACGCGGCACGCGCCATCAAGGGCGCCATCATGTGTTCCCCGGTTGCACCCTCCGGCAGGTCTCCCGCGCGTACCGCCGGGGCAAACACCGACAACCCTTCCACGCGAGACACCTGATGCGCGAGATGTGTGCCCACGCACCCGTGGTGCGCTTCGGCTTCGGTGATGAACGGAGTCTCGTCGGCGGCCGGCCAGTCGGGAAACACCAGCGAATAGGTCGCCGGCGCCACCACACCCAGATGCCGCGCCGTGCCCACCACCGACGACGAGTCGAGCCCGCCGCTGAGTTGAAAACACGCCGTGGTCCGCGTGCGCAGACGCGACCGCACGGCGTCCTGAACACACGCGGTGAACGCTTCGGACGCTTCGCCAACACTCAGGTGTCGCTCCGCCGTCACGGCCGGATGCCAGTACCGTGTGAGCCGGATGGTGCCGTCGCGCAAGTCCAGGGTGTGGGCCTGAGGGACGCGCCACACATTCCGGACCGGCGTCTCGGTGAGGCTCACCGGCGCGGACGCCAGATATTCGGCGAAGTACCCTTCGTTCAGATCGCGTGGGAGCCACCCGGGTGCCAGCACGCCGGCCAACGAGGACGCCCACCAGAACACGTCGGGCGTGGACGCGTAGTAGAGCGGACGCAGGCCGACAATGTCACGGGCGAGGCACAGCCGCCGATCATGCGGAGACCACGCAGCCAGCGCAAAATCCCCCACCATCCCGGCCACCGCGTGTGGGTCGCTGGCCAGGGCGTCGGCCACCACGTCGGCGTCCGGCCGCGCCGGATCAGGGGAGATGTCGAGACGTCCGTCCCACGTCAGCACCAGGCCGGAGGCGTGTCTGACCAGTGGATGATTTCCGGCGATGCCCCCGCAGATACCGAGGTGCGCCCCTTCACTGCTGATCACGACAGGGGACTGGGTCGACATCCGCGCGAGGATGCGCCGCACCATCGAACCGTCGTCTCGGGCGTCGCCCCGCAGGCGGACGCACCCGGCCACCATCGTCATGACGCGGTCACGAAATCGTGATGAGGTCAGTCGACAGCAAGCGCTCCATGAACGAGTCCAGGTCCTCGGTGACCTGTTCCGGCGTGGCGTCGAACTCCGCCAACGCGGCGTCTCGCAGTGCCCCGAGCGTCGTCCCATCCGCCGGGATCATCGTCCAGACGCTGGAGCCCACGGCATCGAGGCTGTAGTACTGACCTGACATCACGTTCAGCAGCACAACTTCCCCTTCCACCAGACGCCAGACGACGTCTGCGTGGGGGGTGATCTTGGAGTCGGAATTGAGTTTCATTGGGCCTCACCCTGTCGGCGACGATCACGATGGCCGAGAAGTTGCAGGAGCATTGTAGGAGTCGAATGGGAGGGGGTCAATCCAACCGCCTCGGTGTTCCGTAGGTAAGTCGTTCATATATAATGACTTATCAACTGATTGAGAGCCCCTTTCCGGGGACGTGGAACTGGTGTTGTCGGTGCGCAATCGTTCGAGGTTCACTGAAATACCCTATTGCCCTACCGATAGCTGTCGATATATGACTATAAGTGACATGAAGCTCAAAAAGGCACTGTCCGCACTGTTGTCTGTCGCAGTCCTGTTCCCGGCGGTCACGATCGCTCAGGGACAGGCGGCGTCGACGGCTGCGCGTCAGGTCCTGCCAACCGGTCCGATGACGGCGACCACCAAGTCAGCGGCCGCGATTCGCGCCTCTCGTGCGGCGCAGATGAACGCGGCGCGTGGTGCGGCCGCCGCCGGGAGTGCCGGGTCTGCGCGCAGCACGTCCGTCGTGGGCTATCTCTGGACGGCCAACAATGCGGCGATCCCGGATGCGACGGTGCAACTGCGGAACACCGTGACGGGACAGGTCGAGTTTTTCACCCAGAGCAACGCCGTGGGCGAGTTCACGTTCAACAACGTGGCGGGTGGTTCATACGTCATTGAATACGCGACCGATCAGGCCGGCAGTGTGCTGGCACTCGGACATCCGTTCACGGTGGCCCCAGGGGAAACCGTCGCGACGTTTGTGCGCATGTCCAACGCCCTGCCGGCGCTGATTCCTGACTTGACGGGCAACGTGGCCGCCTCCGCGATTCAAACTGCGGCGAGTGCAGGTGTGACCGCTGTCGTCACGCCGATCGCGCCCGTCGTGGAAGCTCCGCCGCCACCCTCGAGTCCTATTCGCTAGTTTCCCGACCGACTGAAGGCCATTTGCATGTTTGGTGATCGCAACAACGTCCTGATCGAGCCGCCGGCGCCTGCCGCGCCGGTCTCGGGCTTGCCCGGTGGCCAGGGACCGGGCGAGGGAGGCGAAGTCCACCTGCTCGATCGCCTGAGCGTGCTCTACCGCTATCGGAAGATCGTGATCACGGTGGTCATCGTCGTGCTGCTGGCGGGCTTCGTGCAGACGATGACGACCACGCCGGAGTACCGGGCGTATGCCAGCGTGCAGATCGATCCCGAACGGGGACTGCCTGGCGTGGCCGGCGCGGAACCCTACGAAGAGACGTCGACCCTGATGGCGACGCAGGTCCAGGCGCTGCGCAGCAAGGACCTCATTCGCACGATCGTGGGGCCAAACAATCTCAATCTCGCGAGCTTCCCGGAATTCAGCGGCGAAGGGGCGACGCCGACCGGACTCACCGGTGCCATTTCCTCGATTCGCGAGCGGATCATGCGCCCCGTGCGGAGCATGCTCTCTGGCGCACAGCCCGAGCCGGCTACAATCGACCCGGCAGCGGCGACGGTTGATGGGGCGCGCGGACTGGAAGACGCCCTCGTGGATCGGTTTCTCAGGCACATGAGCACGGACCCGGTGTATGACAGCCGAGCGATCACCGTCTCGTTTGTATCGCGCGATCCGGCGCTGGCCGCGCGCGCCGCCAATGAGTTGGCCAACGCCTACATCGCCCAGAACCTGAAGCGCCGCAAGGGCGGTCTGGATGAAACGGTCACGAAGTACCAGGAGGAGGTCAGCAAGGCGGACGGGAGCCTCCGGAAGACCGACGCCGACATGCTGGAGTTCCTGCGAACGCAGGACGCGTCGGCACTGGCAGACCCCGGACAACTGGCGTCACAGGAATACAGCGCGCAAGCCGACTACGAGCAGGCCCAGGCCCTCGCCGAGCAGCACCGCGACGCGTACGACTCGATCAGGGACGTGAAGTTTACCGACCCGAAAATCGACACCTTTCCGCCGATGTATTCAGATCAGGAAGTCCGGCGGTGGAGCCAGGAGCTGGTCGCGAAACGTGGTGCGCTGAGCCGGATCGGAGTCGCCAAGAACCACCCAGACTACCAGGCGGTGGTCGCGCTGATTGCCGAGGCTGAGTCGGAGCTGCAGCGGGCTCGCGAACTGGTGGTGGAGCGTCTCCGGCAGCTGGTGGCCACGGCCGAAGTGATCGCCAAGGCGAAACAGCGCACGTTGGCGTCGGTACAGACCCTGCGATCGCAGTTGGGCACCAAGGGCATCGACTACCAAACGATGGTCCGGTTTCGCGATTCTCTGGCCACTGCACTGAAGGATCTCCAGGACAACCTTGCCCTCGCCACCATTCAGGCGGGCGCCATTCAGAACAACGTGTTTCTGCAGGACAGCGCGGTCGCGCCGGCCAATCCGTTCAAGCCGGATGCGTCGCGCAATCTGCTGATGGCGCTGTTTGTCGGCATTGCCCTCGCCGGTGCGCTGGCGTTTGGCCTCGACTACCTCGACGACACCATCAAGACGCCTGAAGACATCACCCGCAAGCTGCGCATTCCGTTCCTCGGGCTGGTGCCGTCGGTGCGGAGCGACAAACAGCCGGTGCTCTCCGGCCCGGTGCCTCACGACTTTGGCGAGGCCTACCGTGCCTTGCGTACCTCGCTCGTGTTTACCAGCGGTGGAGAATCCACGCGCATCATCACGTGCACCAGCGCGCAGCCGCTCGAGGGCAAGACCACGACCGCGTGCAACCTGGCGATGGTGCTGGCCTTTGGCGGGTCGCGTGTGTTGCTCATCGACGCCGACATGCGGCGCCCCGGCGTCCACAAGGCCCTGAAGATCAACAACACCGTGGGCCTGTCCCATCTGCTGGTCGGCCAGGCGCGTGTGCGTGAGGCCATTCAGCGCACGAGCGACCCGAACTTCTGCGTGATGACGGCCGGGCGCACGCCGCCCAACCCGTCGGAACTGCTCTCGTCCGAACGGATGAAGCAGTTGATCGCCAATCTGAAACAGGGCCCGTTTGACTGGGTCGTGATCGACACGCCACCCGTGCTGGCCGTGACCGACGCCGTCATCCTGACTCCGCTTGTGGACGGCGTGACGTTTGTGCTCGGCGCGGAAATGACGCGCCGCCGCCTCGCCGAACGCGCAGTGCAGATGCTCATGGTCAGCCGGCCCAAGGTGGTGGGCGCGGTGCTCAACCGCGTGAACTTTGACCGCAATAAGTACTATTATTCGCGGTACTACGGCTATCAGTACAAGAGCTACTACGGCAGCAGCAGCTCCGGCTCCACGGCGAAGATCTGAGCCCGGCGACACTCCCATGCCCGCCATGACCGCAGCGCTGATCCTGCTGCTGGCGTGGTCCCTGTTTGCATTCGGCGCCGTCTACGACTGGGCGTTCGCCCCGGTCGCACTGGTGGCGATCGCTGGCGGATTGTTCTCGCTCTTCCACCAAGGCGCCCGTGCCTCCCGGTCGTGGCTGGACGTGTGGCTGTTGGTCGTGGTGGCGGTGGCGCTGCTGCAACTGGTCCCGCTTCCCGAGTCCATGCGTGCGATCCTCTCGCCCAACCTGCCGGACTATCTGCGGCGGGTCAGCCTCGTGGCGCCCGTGGAGGGCGCGTGGCGCCCGCTCTCGCTCTACCCTGAGGGCTGGCTGCTTGGCGCCGGCACCATCCTCACCGCCGTCGGCACGTTCGTGTGGGCGCGCGACACCCTGGAATCGCGCGGCATCCGGTTGGTCATGCGCAGCGTGGCCTGGATGGGACTCGCCGTGTCGGTGTTTGCGTTGATTCAATCCACGCTCTTTCCCAACGGATTGATCTACGGGTTCTGGACCGCCGGCGCACGGTCCACCGGGCCGATTGTCAGCCGGAACCACTTCGCGGCGTGGATCGTCCTTGCCTGGCCGATGACCGTCGGTTACCTGTTTGCGCACGGTCGCACCCACTGGCAGGATCGACGCACGCCGCGCGCCGTACTCATCTTGAGCGACACGCGGGCGTTGTGGCTGGTGCTGGCTGCGGCCATGATGCTGGCCTCACTGCTGATCACGCAGTCACGCGCCGGGGCGATTGGTTTTGGGGTCGCGGTGCTGGTGCTGAGTCTTCAGCTCTGGACACGCACGGGGGCACTGGGTCGCACCGGACTTGTCGGATTCCTGCTCGTCGTCTCCCTCGCCGTCACGTTGTGGGCGAGCCCGGATGCCCTCGTGAACCGCTTCGACCGGGCCTGGTCTGGTGTGGACGGTGGTCGTCCCGATATCTGGGGGCAGACGATGGTGTTGGTGCGGGCGTTTCCCGTGGCCGGTGTCGGTCTCGGCGCCTTCGCCGTGGTGATGCCGGCGTACCAGACGAGTTCGTTCGCCACCCTCCTGAACCACGCGCACAATCAGTACCTCCACGTGCTGGCTGAAGGCGGACTGCTTCTGGTCGTACCGTTGCTGATGGCGGCGGTCGCGTTTTTCGCCGTGGCGCGGCGACGCCTGCGCCGCGACGAGTCGGCGCTGGTGCATCTGCGACAGGGAGCGCTCGCGGGACTGATCGGGCTCGCGGTCCTGTCAATTTTTGAAGTGGCCCTGCTCACGCCGGCCGTGTTGGTGCTCGCCTCGGTGAGCGCGGCCATTGTGGTCCATCGTCATGACGAGGCTGCCTGATGTCGCTGCGTGTCGCCTTTGATCTTGACGGGGTCCTCGCCAACTTCCGTTCGGCATTTGAGACGGCCGCATCGGAGGCCGGCGTCACGTTGCCAGGGGCGGGGATGGATCAGGCGACGATGGATCCGTTGTCGTCAAGGGAGATCAAGAAGATCTGGGACTACGTGAAACGGACGCCGAACTGGTGGGTGCGTCTGGCGCCCTATGAACCGGCGCAGATTGTGCGGCTGTACGAGACGGCGCGACGCCTGCGGTGGGAAGTGGTGTTTGTGACGCGACGACCGGCCACGGCCGGTGATCCGGTGCAGTTCCAGACGCAGTGGTGGCTGGAGCAGCAGGGGTTTTATTACCCGGCGGTCATGACGGTGCCGGGATCACGCGGCGAACTGGCCAACGCCCTGCGCCTCGACGTTCTGGTGGATGACCAGGTTCACAACTGCGTCGACGTCATCAGCGCGTCCACAGCCAAGGCGGTGTTGTTGCACCGCGACCGGCCCGACGCGTCGGTGGAGGATCACGCCGTCAGCCGCGGAATTGGGGTGGTGGGATCGCTCGAAGAAGCGCTCGACGTGCTGGACCATCTGCACTCGGTGCTGCGTGAACGTCGCGGTCGGCTGCAGCGCCTCGCTGACTGGTTCATCAGTCGCCCACGCCAGGAGGAGGGTCTGCCGACCCATCCCGCCGCGGGTCGCGTGACGCTCCGAAATGACTGACCCACCGGTCGCGCAGCCAATACGCCATCCACTTCATGCTGCCGACGGCCACCCGGTGTGCGTACACCACGGGTAACACGACCGCAGGCAGGGTCCCGTACTTCGCCCGCATGAATGACGCGGGTGGCAACAGATGTTCCCGCATGAGCCGGTACCGGTCGCACCACCCGGGCAGCGCGCGCAGATCGTCCCACGCATCCTGCAATTGATCACGGTTGGGATCGAGCCAGGCGCGAGAGCCGTCGTGTGCGCCGTCGGTCGTCATCGCCTCGATCAGGGCGGCGCGCAACAACGGCACGGTATCGGACGCGACCAGGGCCTGCGCGTGGCGCAGCGCCTGCGCCACAAGCGCGGACACGCCGAGGGTGCGCACGTGCGCGCGAAACGCCTCCGCCTGCTCGACCGTCAGGCGGCGCGCGACCAGCGCGACGTCCAGTGTCCACTTCATCGACACGTGTTTCGGATGATGCGCGGTGGGATGCAGACAGGCAATCAACAACCCGTCATCGTCATTCATCCGACGCACGCCGTCCCCCGCAAACGGCGCCGGGACCGCGCGCGCGACCACACTCGCGGTCGGCATCATGCGCGTCATGCGCACACGATTGGACACCTGCCAGTGCAGATCCACCACCATCGTCATGCCCGACACGATGACGCGTTCAAAGACTTCCTGGCCGTTCACCAGTTCGCCGGGCAGTTTTCCCGCGCGGGTGTAGCCCAGTCCCACCAGGACGACGAACGCGTCTTCACGCTGCTCGGGCAAAATGAGCAGATCCAGATCAATGGACGGACGGCACCAGGGCTGCGGATAGTCGGTGTGTGACCACGCGCCGCCTTTGAAGATCACCGGCGTGATCCCGGCCGACACCAGTCCGCGACACACACGCGCCAGCGCCGCCTGCTGCACAGAGGCGTGCAGCACCGCGCGTCGGCGGTCATCGGCCAGCAGCGAGACGTCCGGCCGGAGCCAGGCGACGTACGCGGCCAACCCCTCCTGACGGAGCGCCGTCAGCACAACCGGCGCGCCGAAGCGATCCAGCAGTGTGTCCAGTGTGTCTGGGTGTCGGAGAACCGCGGCCAGGTCGGCCATCGGGATCATGGGAGTCAGCTCCAGAACGAGCTGATCACGGCGCGGCGGAAGGCAGGATGTCGCAGCAGGGCCATTGCCGCGCGGCGATGCCAGTTGAAGTCGGCCGTTTCCTTGAGGAGCGGCACAATGCCATCCACACGCGCGACCTCCACCAGCGCGCTGATTCCGCGATCCCCGATACGCGTGGCGAGCGCGCGGAAGGCGAGACCGGCGCGAATGTCGGGACCGAGCATCGCACGCCAGCGATCTTCATAGACGCGGAGGTCACGGCTCGTGAGCGCATCACTGGTCAATGCCGTGGAGAGCACGTCAGCGGCAAGCCGTCCGCTGAGGAGGCTGTAATAAATGCCGCCACCCGTGGTGGGCTTGACCATGCCGGCCGCATCCCCAACGGCGACCACACGATCAGCGACGGTGCGACGGACGGGCCCGAGCGGCAACATCTTGAGCCTGGCCTCGGGTATGGACGCCGGGTCGACCCCTAATTCGCGCGCGACGCCTTCGGCAAAGGCGCGGAAGCGGCGCGGCGCTTCGGAGTCGCAGAACAGTCCCAGTCGGACGTGCGGCACCGGGCCGCGATCAAACGGCACGGCCCAGGCAAACCCGCCCGGGGCGATCGACCGCCCGAGGCGCACGTCGATCCGCGGCAACCGCACAAACGGCATCTCGACCTGCGCGGTCTGCACAAACGTCCGAGGCACACCCAGATCCAGTTCGCGATTAAAACGATAGTTGGCCCCACAGGCCAGCACACACACCCGGGCACGGAGGGGACGGTCCAGATCACGCACATGAACGGTCACGCCGTGTGCATCCACGTGGAGCGTGTCCACCCGGGATCCCGTGCGCACATCGGCGCCGGCAGCCGTCGCGCGTTCGGCCAGCCGCCCGTCAAAGGTCGCGCGATCCACAACGGCGGCGATGATGCGGTCGGTATCCACGATGACCGGTTCCCCACTTTCATGGCGGAAGGCTGCAGCGGTGGAGAGGGTGAGGATGGTGTCCTGCGGGAGATCCAGCTCGGCGAAGGCGTCGTAGCCCAGGACGCCGGTGCAGTGGACGGGACGGCCCACCTCGGCATGTTCCTCCAGGACCAGCACGTGGTGGCCTTTGGACGCCAGGTCAGCGGCAGCCATCAACCCACCAGGGCCGGCACCGATGACAATTGCGTCGTACTGCGAGGACAGGGTTCCGGTCACAAGGATGTTTGCCGTTGGCGTCCGCGATGCTCCCAGTTGCCGGACAAACTGACCCACAGAGACAACAGGATCAACCTCACGTCCAGCCAGAAGGACTGGCGTTGGATATACACCCTATCGTATCGGAACTTCTGACGCCGCGGTAGGTGACGCGGGGCGTACAACTGCGCGACGCCGGTCAGTCCCGGCCGGACCGAGGATCGCAGGGCAAATCCTGGAACATCTTCGAGACGGACCAGTCGCCCATCCCCTTCGGCCTCGATTTCTCCCGGGCGCAGGGCACGCGGCCCGACCACGCTCATGTCCCCGACGAAAATGCTCCAGAGTTGCGGCAGCTCGTCCATGGCGGTCGCCCGCAGCCACCGACCGACCCGCGTGATGCGCGCGTCACCGGGCACGGCCTGGCGCGCGCCGTCACGCTCCGCATCCACCACCATCGATCGGAACTTGGCCACCATGAACTCACGTCCCAGAAGGCCCGATCGCGATTGATGAAAAAACACGGGACCGCGATCGTCGAGCCGGATCAGGATCGGAATCAGCACCCACAACGGTGAGGTGATCAGCAGGCCGACGAGGGCAAACGCGATGTCAACGGCACGCGTCATCATCGCGCGCGCCACCACGCCGACACCCACAAGGCCGACGCGCGGCCCCAGATCGCACACCACACCACAACATCCTTGGGCCAGAACGTCCGGAAGTGTTTGCGATAGTACCGCCACATGCTGCGGTGGCGCGCGAGGATCATCGGCCGGTTGACCTGTTTGCTGCTGCCGCCGACGGCGTGCTCCATCACAATGCCCGGGTGGAAGTAGACCTTCCAGCCGGCCTTCCAGGCGCGCAGACAGAAGTCGACGTCCTCGACGTACATGAAGAACTGCTCGTCGAGACCGTGCAACGCCTCACTCACGGCGCGTCGATGCAGGACACACGCGCCCGAGACCCAATCCACCGGTTCCGCCTGGGTGAAGGTGGCCTCACCGCGCAGATACCGGCGTGACCACGGGTTGCCGGGGAACCACCGCGTCAACAGGGAATACCGATGCCCCAGGGCCGCGCCATACGACGGAAACGACCGCGCGGATCGCTGGACGGTGCCGTCAGGGTCGAGAATCTTGCCCCCGATGATGCCGACATCCGGATGGTCATCCATCCACGCCAGCACGTCACGCACGCTGCCGTCGATCAGACGCCCATCGGGATTCACCCACCACACGTACCGACCGGTCGTGGCGCGCAGCCCTGCATTGATGCCCGCAGAAAATCCGACATTCTGCGGCAGGGCCACGACACGCACCTCCGGCTGGGCCTGCACGATGTCGACCGTGCCATCACCAGAGGCGTTGTCGATGACCACAATCTCGGCGTGGATTCCTGCCACCGCCGCCTTGACCGATTGGAGACACGACGCTATGTCCTCCCGCGATCGGTAGGTGACGATGACAACGGAGAGGTCTGGTGTGGTCATGAGGGCCGCGTCTCCAGACGTTCAAGGACATACAGCGCCCACAGCCGTGACCAGTGCAGACGCCCGGCGAGGAACCGCGCGACCGCGTCGGCGTAGTTCGGCGTGCGCAGTCGTTCGGCCACATCCCGCCAGACACGCGGGTGGCGCGTGGTCAATGCGGCGCGAAGCCAGTCGTCCATCGGCAACACAAATCCCTGTTTTTTCCGCCCACGTGTGGCCGCCGACGTCCAGTCCGGCCATGCGTCAAACAATGCCGCCTTCCATGACGCCCGTGCGCCCCGGGGCCAGCGGCCCGCGGCCGCCACGGCCTCAACAACCCGGTGATCGACCAGCGGCGTACGGAGTTCCAGCGCGCGGCACATGGTGGTGGCGTCGGCGTCCGGCAGCAACTGCCGCTCCAGAAAGTGACGCCACTCGCAGTCGCGAATGACATCAAAAGGATCGGCGGCGGCTGTCGACGAAGGTGCTGACGGAGCCGACGCGTGAACAAACGGCTCGACCTCATCACGCGGCCACACCGCGCGATAGGCCCACCAGGTCTCGTCAAGTGATCCCGGCGCCTCGCGTGCGATCGAGGCCAGCTTCGCCAAGCGCGAGCTGCCCCATCGATTCAGCACCGGCGCGGCCAGGCGTGTGAGTGGTCCCCAGGTGCGCAAGGTGTCGTGCAGCCGGGGCACCTCCACGAACGAGGGATACCCTCCGAACAGTTCATCGCCGCCCACGCCCGACAGTGCCACCTGCACTCCAGCCATACGTGCGGCGCGCGCCACCATGAACGTGTTCAGGCCATCCACCGACGGCTGCGCCAGTGCTGCGAGGAATTCCTCAAGCACGGTGTCGCGATCGCCGTCGTCGAGCGCCACCTCGGTGTGGGTGGTGCCGACGGCGTCGGCGGCGGCACGCGCCTCGACACTTTCATCAAGATCCGATCCCGCCATCGTTACCGTCAACGAGCGGAGATCGCCGGTGGTCTGCGCGCGCGCCGCGGCCGCAATGGCGGCGGAATCCAGGCCGCCACTGAGGAACACGGCGACCGGCACGTCGCTGACCAGATGCGCCTTCACGCTGCTGTCGATCGCCGCGCGGATGGCCGGGGCCACCTCGGCGACGGGGCGTTCCTCCCGGGGCCGGCGCCACACGCCGTCGAGCGACCAATATGTCCGCACCTGCGTGTGATCCCTGGTGGCGGTGACGACCGTTCCGGGCGCGACCACCGAGACGCCTTCCCAGAAACTGGCCTCAGTGGCAATGGATCCGCGCGCGAGGAACGCGGCGCGCTGAGCGTGGGAGGGTCGCAGTGTCCACAGACCGGATGCGCCGAGGGCCTGAGGCGTCGACGCAAACAGGAGCAGGTCAGGCGACGGTCGCACATACACAAGCGGTTTGATGCCGAAACGATCCCGCCCGAGCGTCAGCGTGGCATCGTCGGTGTTCCACCAGCCGAACGCAAACATGCCGCGCAGTTGCGAAAGGATCTGATCCCCATGGCGCGCCAGCAGTTCGATGACGACCTCCGAATCAGAGCCCGACCGGAGCGGCGTGCCGGCGGTCGTCACCGCCGGCTGCAGGTCGCGATAGTTGTAGATTTCGCCGTTGTAGGTGAGCCAGTGCCGCCGATTCGCCGACGGCATCGGCTGCCGGCCCGCAACCGTGCGATCAAGAATCGCCAGGCGGCGATGCGCGAGATAGGCCACCGCACCACCGGCCCCGGGGACAATCTCTCGGCCCTCACCGTCAGGCCCGCGCATGGCGACCGCGGCGTCCATGCGCGCCAGCACGCGCGCCATCTCGTCGCGGTCACGCCCGCCCCAGTCGATCAGACCGGCAATGCCGCACATCAGCGCGTCCCTCCCGCCATGGCGAACACGTCGTCATACACGCGATGGACGCCGGCGAGATACGCGCGGCTGGAATAGTGCGTCACCGCGCGCAGGCGACCGGCCGCGCCCATGGCGTGTGCCATCGCCGGATCGTCGATCAGTCGTCGCATCGCGGCGGCCATCGCGGCGGGATCGCGTGGCGGCACCAGGAGGCCGGACACGCCGTCGTCGAGCAGCTCACACGGGCCGCCGTGTGCGGTGGCGATGACGGGACGCGCGCTGGACATCCCCTCGACCACCACCAACCCGAACGGCTCAGGCTCCGACGACGCGAGCACGAGAATGTCGATGGCGCGATGGACCCCGGGCATCTCGCTGGGGCCGTAGCGCCAGTCCGTCCACACGAGGAACGGATCCAGCCCAAGCGCCGTCGCCTTCGCGCGCAGATCTGTGGCGTAGGCCTCAAGTCCGATCACCGGGCCGCCCACCACGACAAATCTGGCGGAGGGTCGATCGTGCACCACACGCGCGGCGGCGTCGAGAAAATCATCCACGCCCTTCCACACATCCAGGCGGCACACGATGCCAATCAACGTCTGCTCCGCCGACACACCAAGCGCGGCGCGCATGGCCGTGGCCTCACCCGGATGGAAGCGATCCGTTTCAATCCCATTGGAGACCTTCACGAGGTGAGCCGGTCGTTGATCGGGGGGACCAAACATGGCCGCCACCGCATCGGAGGTGGCGATGATGCGGGTCGCCAGGTGTCGCGCCATCCAGAGCTCGAGGCGGCGCAGCCAGCCTTTTTGCCAGACGATTTCGCGGATGTGCCACACGTGCGGTGTGCCCGTGAGCCAGGCGATGGGACCACCGTAGAGGATATGGATCGTGTTCGTGTGCAGGAGATCGATCGGCTCGCGTCGAATCACCCGTCGCAGCGCCCACAACGCCCGCGGGAAATTCAGGACGTAGGCGACCAGATACATCCATCCGCGTCGCGATGTGAGTTTCATCAACTCCGGCATCACCACCACGTCGGCGCCCGCGTCACGCAGACGCGCGACCAACGGCCCTTCCGACGGCAGGGCCACGACGGCGCGCCAGGCCTCGCGGTCGAGCCCTCCGACCAGCCGTGTCAACGACACGTCCGACCCGCCCACCTCGGAGGTGGTGTGCAGATAGAGGATCGTGCGGCGCTTACGCATATGGTCGGGCCATCACCCGGGCGTACACCGCTTCATATTGGGCCGCGACCGTGGACCAGTCGTAGCGGTGCACGTCGGCCAGCGCCGCGCGCTCCAGCCGCGCACGTTCGTCGGGCGACTGCAACACTCGGAGTACTGCACCCGCCAACTCGGTCGGCGGCACAATCACGCCAAGGGCACCATCACGCAGCACCTCGCGCGCCCCGGGGTTGGGCGTGGCGACTGCAGTCGTGCCTGACGCCATGGCCTCCACGTACGGGCGACCAAATCCTTCATACGCACTGGGCAGACACATCACCCACGCGCGCCGCAGCAGGAGGTGCAGCGTCTCATCATCCACGCGCCCCCAGCTCCGCACGCCGTCAGCCGTGATGGCGTCCGGCCCCACGAGCCAGAGTTCCGCCTCGGGCAACGTGGCACGCACCGTACGCATGGCGTCGATCAGCAGTCGTCCGCGTTTGCGCGAATCGACCTCCCCCACAAACAACACCGTCGGGTGTGCGGACTTTGCGGCCGGGTCGGGGAACAACCCGGCCAGCTCCACGCCATTGGGAATCACCTCACCCGCGCGGGGATAAAACCGCAACGTATCGGTCGACACGGCCACAAGGACTGTGGCCCTGAGCGCGGCGATCCACTCGCTGACGTAAAACCACAGGTGCATCAGCAGTCGCTGCGGCGACCGCCCGACCACCCCGTTGAACCATGCCTCCGCCAGCGAGGTCCCGTGCATCGTGCGCACCACGGGAGGCAGGGCGCGACGCGACAACCACTGGTCGTCGCCCTGGGCGTGAATCACGTCAAAGCGGGAAAAGTCACAGCGGCGCAGCGCAAAGGGGAATCGAATCGGCGCCCACCAGTCCCAGCGGACCGCGACACGATTGACCTGATAGGGAGCGCCCGCCGGTGGCGGATCCTGGCTGAACACCGTGACGCGGTGGCCGCGCGCCATCAATGCACGCGCAAGCCCGTCGGTGAAGTACCCGACGCCGCCCCGCGACACACTCGGCAAAAACCGCTGGATGATCGCGACGTCAGCCACGAGCCACTGACCGGTACAACTCCACCATGCGGCGCGACGTCTGTGTCCACTCGAACCGGGCCGCGCGTTCGAAGCCCCGTTCCACCAGGCGTCGCCGCTTCTGCGGTTGCGTCAGGATCTCCGCCATCGCGTCAGCCATCGCCTTGTCATCATCGGCATCCACCAGGACGCCACCATCACCGACCACCTCGGGAATCGCGCCACGATTGGACGCCACCACCGGGGTGCCGCAGGCCATCGCCTCAAGGGGCGGCAAACCAAAGCCGGCCAGCAGCGGCACGTACAACAACACATCCGCCGCATGGTAATACCCGGGCAGATCCGCAAAGGGCACACGTCCGACCATCCGGATGCGGTCCCCCAACTCGAGCTCGGAGATCAGTCGCATGTGGTCGGGCTCAAACGGCAGGCCGACTTTCACCAGAGTCGCCTCGCTGCCGTGCTGCGTGACGAGTTGCCCGAAGGCACGAATCATCCGCTCGACATTCATGTACGCCTGCGTGTGTCCGATGACGAGCACGATGTCGCCCGACAACCCGAGTCGTCGTCGCGCCAGTTGGCGATCCTCGGCCGGGCGGAACGACTCGTCAATGCCCAGCGGCACGACATGCACCCGCTCCTGCTTGAGATCCACGTACGACCGGAGATCCGAGCGCGCCGCCTCGCTGTCACACACCACGGCAGCCGCGCGCGTCAGGCAACGCACGCTGTACTCAAACGCCCGACGGGTTCGCCAGTTGACGCCGGGCACCTTCATCACCACCGCATCGTGAAAGGACACAATGGTCCGTTCACCCGGCAAGCTCCTGAGCAGATGGGCATACCCGTGGTCCACGATGTGGTTGACGTCGCCGGCCTTGCGGCCGGCCAGACGCTGATACCGCACGTACTGATCCCAGTACCGCTGCCATCCGTCGAGTCGCGCGGAGGGCAACTCACACGAGGTGATGGACTCGCCTGCCGACAGCCAGGGCGGAATGCGGCGTTCCAGCGTATCGGCGTACATCGCCATGCTCGACCGGTACGGATCACGAAAGGCCCGGAACAACGTGATGTTCATTGGCGCATCCTCACGACGTGCGCGGGATTGCCGACCACCACCGCGTGCGGTTCAACGTCACGTGTGACCACGGACCCCGCGCCCACCACGGCACCGGCGCCGATCGTCACGCCGTCAAGCACGATCACCCGATTCCCGATCCACACATCGTCTCCCACCGTGATGCCCGAACGCGTCACGCCCTGATCCTGAATCGGACGGGTCCCATCGAGAAAGCTGTGATTTTCCGCGAGGAGGTGGACCCCCGCCCCAAACGTGACCCTGGAGCCGATGCGGATTCCCCCACCGGCCCCCAGCAGGCACTGCGGCCCGATGTAGGTCTCACCGCCAATCCACAGTCCCACCCCGGGTTGATCAAGGGTGCTCGTGGCCTGAATCCACGCGCCCTCACGAATGCGGACGTGGTCGCCGAATCGCATACCTTCCAGCGCGTACGCATTGAGGTAGCTGTCGTCGCCAATTTGTACATTGCGGCCGACCGTGAGGCGACGGGGAAACAAGATCTGCGTCCGTCGGCCGACAAACAAGCGGCCGCCACACCCGGCCAGCCGTCGTGCCGTGAACAGACCACGCAGCCGCGCTCGCCCACCACGCGCCCACAAGAACTGCAGCAGTTCCAGCCAGGACACGTCGACCGGTGCCGCCAGGCGGACATTGCGGCCAATCGCCATCTTGTACAGCCGTGATTTCAGACTCATGTTGCTCTGCGCGCGCGATCGTATGCCGATTCCACCCGTCGCACCATCTCAGCGACACCGAACGACGCGATCGCACGCGTCCGCCCCGCCTGCCCGCACTGTTCCCGGCGCGTCGTGGCCAGCAACAGATCAGCCACCGCCGCCGCCATCGCCGCCACATCGTCTGGCGGCACCAGTCGACCGGTGCGACCGTCTTCGATGATCTCGGCCGGGCCGCCGCGTCGGAATGCGACGACCGGGCGCGACTGCATCATGGCCTCGGCGATGACCAGGCCAAACGGCTCGGGTTGGATGGAGGTATGCACCACGACATCGGCGGCCGCCAACCAGGGGCGCGCGTCATCCACGTGCCCCACCCACTCCACCACGTCGGACACGCCGAGCGACTCGGCCTGCCGATGCAAGGCGTCCGGATAACCCGCCTCCAGGCCAAACACCGTGCCCCCCACCACCGCAAACCGGACGTCGGGCACCATCCGTCGCACGGCGGCCGCCACGTCGAGGAACACGTGGGTCCCCTTCCACTGTTGCAGTCGACCGCACCAGACCACAAACGGTCCCGCGGGCCGTGGAGCCGGCGCGACCGGATCGGACGCCACGCCGTTGTGGATCACTTCGAGGCGATCGGTCGGCACTCGCCCACGCCAGGAGTCGGCGACCGCCGCAGAGACCGCAATCGCCACATCCACCCGCGACCTCGATGCCAGGCGATGGAGCACCCCGTCGAGTGTGAAACGGGTTTCCCGCCGATCGTGAATGTGCCAGGTCACCGGACGACCCACCTGCGCGGCGGCGCGACCGCCGTAGAGTTGTCCGGCGATCGCATGCGTGTGCACCACGGCGGCGTGCGACTCCCGCACCGCCGCGGCCAGTCCGTCCACCAGTCGACGCGCACCGACCAGATCGCGAAAGCGGGGAAGCGGCGGCACCTCACGCACCGTCAGACCGTATCGGCGCCAATGCCCGGTCAGCGCGGATCGGGCTGGCACTGCGACGATGTGTTGATACCGCGACGACTGCGACCGCTGTGCCCAACGCAGGATCGTCTCCACGACCGCCTCGGCGCCGCCACGCGCGTCCGCCAGGGCCACGTGCAGGACGCGATCGTCAGCCACCTGGTCCCCGCGGTGCATCGCTGCCCACTTTCTCGAACATCAACCGGGTCCGTTCGAGATCCACCATCTTCACCAGCACGCCGAGGAAAAACCAGAAGTAGAGATTGCCGGGAATGGCATCGAGGCCCGTGCTGTTCATGGTCAGCAACAACGTGAATATGATCTGCACAAACCCAGCCTGCCAGATGGAGTTCGCGGCCGAGGCCCGCATCCAGGGACGCGCGCGGACGATGTACGCGCCGACCGGCACGGCCAGCATCAGGAATCCAGACAGGCCCAGCAGGCCCATCTCGGTGACCAGGATGCCGAGATAACTCTCCACGAGGATGACGGTACCGGGGGGACTGAAGTGACGCGCGCCGATCGTCGCCACGCCCAGCCCTGAGCCAATCGGATCGGCCATCAACTGGGAGACCCACAACTGCCCGAAGAACGTGCCGGTGAAACGGTCGACGTTTTCCTGGGTGAAAATCGACGCCATGCGGTCCGCCACACCGCCGCCGAAGTAGTCGAGACTGATGACAATGACAAAATAGCCAACGGCGCCAGCCCAACCAAAACGGGACAGCTGCCTTGACAGGATCGCCACCAGTCCGGAAAACACAAAGAAGAGGATCAGCGGTGTGCGAGAGCCCGAGACCAGCATCGCCGGGATCAGCAACACCAGCGCGAGCAGGATCATGCGCCGGTCCTTTGGCGCCAGTCCGGGCACGAGCAGGAAGCCGACCAGATACGTGGCGACCATGGAAAGGTACGCGCCGTATTGCCCTGGCGAATTAAAGGTTCCGGGCACCCGATAAAACGACTCACCCGATGTGGCGCCGGTCGTCGAATAAAATGCGTGCGAGTAATCGGCCCCCATGTCTTGGAGGGCAAACGCGCCGCCGAAGAAGAGGTAGATCCCGAACAGGGAGACCGGAATGGACGACCACGCAATCGCCCGCAGGAGGCGCACCAGGTCCGCGTCACCCCGGATGTAGTGATATCCGGCAAACATCAGGGGGACGTAGAACAGCCGCTGTTTGAGGGCGACGGCCATACCCAGTGGCGCCACGGGCGTGGGCAGCGCCACAAACATCACGCAGACCAGCGCAAAGAAGGTGAAGGGGCCTTTGAACTGCGCAATGGAGCCGCCACTGGCCGGCCCACCCATCAGGCCGAGGTAGAGCATCGCAATCATCGCGTCCTTGGGCAGGTACGCGATGGGATTCGGGTGGAGAAAATTGACGACCAGGCCTTCGATACACGTGTACAGGAAGATCGTGATCACGAGCCGGCGCTGAGCGTCAGTCATGCCTGTTCACCGCACCACTTCATACGACCGGCGTTCCCATTGATCCCCGCGTTCGACTTCATCCTGCACACCCCGGCGATCGCCCAGATATCGACGGACAAACCGCGCGATCCGCTCCGGCACCACCGCCACCTGATTGTGCGCCACTGTCATGACGCTGACGGGCCCACGATTGGGAATGATATCGGTGCCCCACTGAAACATGAAACCGACATTCCACACGATCAGGAACCCCAGCACGACGGGCGTCCCGTATCGGGGCCACCGGGGGGACTTGCCGAGGTGGTCGGCCAACGCCGCCAGACCAACGACCAGCACCACGGTCAGGGAGATCAGGAACCGGTTGCCGAAGGAGGACTGGCCGTGCCAGTTCTGATAACTCGCCAGCACCCAGTAGAACACCGCCGCACACACCACCCACACCCGCATCGACCGCTGGTCTCGCCAGACCCACACCAGCCCGGCCAGGGCAAGTGACACCACCGGCGTCCACGTCATCCATCCATGATTGTCTGAAAACGCGGTTTGCCAGAGGCGCGGTTCCGTCCAGAAAAATTGATCCTGATACCCGGTCACCCACGGCCGTCCGTACACGATCGTCTTGCCCACCAATTGCGGAAGGCTGACGACCACTGCCGCCATCGTGAACGCCATCCCGCAGCCCACCGCACGTGACCACCCCGTGTTCCGCACCGAGCGGATCCACTGCCAGAGCGCGCCCACCACAAAGACCCCGTTGAGGTGATACACCTGCACCATCAGACCGGCGATTGCGCCCCAGCACACCCACTCTGCAAGCCGGGACACCGGCTGATGACGCACGCCGTACGCCACAAACGCCGCGACCGTACACGCCGCAAGGGCATGCACATGAAACGGTAAAAACACGTGATAGACGGGGAGCGACGACGCGAGGCCGATGCCCAGGACGGCCAGCACCGACGTGTCGCCATACCCCAGCCACATGGCCACACGCGCCGACCACCACAAGGCGAGCAGGCCATAGAGTGCGGTCCCCACGGCGACGCTCCACAGGTACGGCCAACTGTAGCCATCAGCCGCAACGTCTGCCCCAAAAGCGCGCGCAACGGTCACCCCGGCGTGGGCCGCCACAAACCACGGGGCCCAGACCACCGCCGGCCCCACACTCCACTGATTGCCCACACGGCCGGTTGGGGTGATGACCTCCGGCCACGCCGTGCCGTCCGGGGCGAACATGACCGTCTGAAACAGCGGGTCCGCGCGGCGGAACTGATTCGTAAAATCCAGATCGCCGTCAATGACCGGTGACACCAGCCACGCGTAGTAGCCGTTGCCGTCGCCGCGCACGTAGGGGTTCACGACCAGGCAGGCCAGCACCGCTGCGACCCACCAGCCCCGCGACACCCGTCTAGTGTTCATGCATCCACCAGAAACGGTCCAAGCACCAGCGTGTCCAGGTGTCCCTGCACAAACGCCCTGGCCGCATCATCGGGTGAGGCGACGATCGGTTCCTCGTGCATGTTGAAGCTGGTGTTGACCAGCGACGGCACGCCTGTGCGGGCATGACACCCCGTGAGCACTGCGAAATAAAACGGATCGGTGGACTCGCGAATCAGTTGTGGCCGCGCCGTGCCATCCAGATGCACCACCGCCGGCGATTGGACCGCCATCTCCGGGGTGCATGCAAACGTGACGGTCATGTACTCCGCCGATGCGCGCGCTTTATCGAGCCCGATGTAGCAGGCGTCGGCGTACGCCTCCAGTGTGACAGGCGCAAACGGCATGAATTCGGTCCGACGCAGACGGACGTTCAGCCAATGGTTCACATCCGGATCGCCGGTGCGATAGAGGATCGTCCGATGGCCGAGTGCGCGCGGCCCCACCTCCATGCGCCCTCTGGCAATCGCCACCACTTTGCCGGCCACGATGCGGTCGGCCACGGCGTCGGCCAGCGGCCCGTCCTCAAGACGCTGATAGGTGAGCCCGTGGGCGTCAAGCGCCTGGCGCATCTCGGACTCGGGATAGTCGGGTCCCAGGTAGAGGCTCGGCACCCTGGCCGGGCGCACACCGAACTGTCGACCGGCCGTCAGCATCGCCGCGCCGACGCCGAGACCTTCGTCGCCCATCAGCGGGCAGACAAACAGCGACTCCACCTCGGGCATTTCCGCGATCGCCTGATTCATGCGTACGTTGGCGAACACGCCACCGGCGACGGCTACCCGCCGTCGCCCGGTCTTCGCGATGGCATTCCGCACCAGGTCAACGACCACCTCGGTCAGGCGGCGCTGCGCGGTGGCGGCGATATCTTCACGCGTCGCCTCCCGCAATGCGTCCTTCATCGCCACCGGATCCAGCGCGGTACGAATGGTCAGGCCATCGGTGCTGATCGCGGCCTGCATCACGGCATAACACGGCGCATCGGGCCGTCCATGGGCTGCCAGTCCGGTGATCTTGCCGCCGTGTTTCATGTGGTGGAATCCACACAACACCGTGATCACCTCCCAGAATTCCCCTGGGGAGTGCGGATAAAACGTCCGCGCGACCACAGCGAGATCCGTCCCGGTGCCGATGGCGACAATCCCGCTCTTGAGCGCGCCGACGCCATCACACGTGATCACCAGCGCGTCTTCGATCCCGCCCATCCAATAGGCCGTGGCGGCGTGGGCGAGGTGGTGGTCCACCTGCACCAGCGGCACCTGCCCCAGACCTGAGACCGCAAGGAACTCGCGCCAGTCCGCCACGGCCGGGCGACCGTCCTGTTCACGCACGGCCGCCGATCGCCGCTTGAACTCGTCGAGATACCCGTAGGCGCCAAGCGCCGTCATGCCGGCCTGAAAGTGATCGTGTCCACGCCTGGTGGCCCACTGGGCCGAGAGCAACGCGGGATCGGACGTGGCGGCGGCCAGCAGGCGCGCACCCTCACGCACCTGATCGGCCGGCGAGAGGTAGGGCACCGCCACCGCATCGAGATCACTCCAGCGGACCCCGGTCATCTGCTGCAGACACGCGAGCGCCCGGAAGGGAAACCCGCCATCCATCTTGACGCGGCTCAAGCGTTCTTCGGAGAGCGCCGCGAGGATCCGGCCGTCTCGGTCCAGCAAGGCCACACCGGTGTCGTGCCCGACCCCGCGCGCGGGGTGATAAATGCCAAGAATCATCCACGGTCCTTCGTCAGCGTCGTCATCAATGCCGCATACGCGGCCGCAATCCGCGGCCAGTCCATATGCGCGTCGTACACAGCCTGTGCCCCGAGCGACAGGCGTTGCCGGGCGGCAGCGTCGTTCCACAACGCGTCCACCGCGTGCACAAAGGCGTCCACGTCGCCGTCGGGCACGGGATACAGGCCCGTCGTGGCCCGCAGCCACGAGTCGGTGGCGATCCCGATCGTCGCCACCGTGGGCACCCCGTGTTGCAGCAACGCCGCCAGTGTTGTCCGTTTTGCGGAGGCGCCGTTTTCGTAGTGCGCCAGACCAAGGGTCGCCCGTTGGAGGATACCCGACACCACGGCCTCATCGGCGCCACCCACAAAGGTGACCCGCGCGGCGCCGGCGCCCGCCACCGCGCGCCAGGCGTGTTGCATTTCGTCTGACGACCGCCCGATCCACGTCAGTGGCGGACGGTCGGGCGACTCGGCCATCCAGCGCGCCAGAGCGGCGAGCACCAACGTCTGCAACGCGGCCGGCTGGCCGAAGATCACCAGCCCCCCATCACGAGGGGCGTGCCCGGGGACGCGCGCAATGTTGCTGCCCACGGGAATCACGGCCGTCGGCAGCCCGCCCAGCACACCGGCGGCGCGCAGTTCCCTCGCATAGATCTCCTGGGTCACCACGATGGCTGACGCGTGTGTCGCCAGGGTCATCAAATGGCGACGCAATTGCCAGCGGGACACCACGCGGCGTGGAGACCACGACGCGGGTGGCCAATATTCATGCACCGTCACCACCATCGGGCGGTGTCGAGCCACAAGCGCATCGAGCCATTGCGTGACCGTGGTCGAACGGTGCGGTGGTGAATATTGGTACAACACGCCCGCCACCTCGTCAGGGCCGGGCAGGGCGTCCATGCCCGGGACCACGACGCGGGTCGGGACCTGTGGTGCGAGGGCGCCGGCCAGCCGCGCCGTGTAGTCGCCGATGCCGTCGTAGCGGCCGGCCGGTGCGGGCGCCGTCACGATCCACTGGCTCACGCAACCACCTCGACCGGGGGTACTGCCAGGTGACGGGCGACCGCGATCAGACTCAGGACCAGCACACACACGACGGTGGCACATGTCGCTGCCGCAGCACCAGTCGCGCCAAATTCCGGGATCCAGTGCCAGTTCAGCACTACGTTCACCGGCGCCGCAAGCACCCAAATGACGAGCAGCAGTCGCGCCTGGTTGATGACGATCAACACGTTGCCGGCCACCACCGCCAGCGAGGTGCCTACCGTACCGAGCAGCAGCCACCGCAACGCGGGAGCCGCCGTCGCGTATTCGGCACCTTGCCACCACGTCAGAATCCAGGGGGCGAGGGCGATGGCCACGAGCACGGCCGGCAACGCCACCGCCGTCGCACGCGTGATGGACCAGCGATACACCAGACGGAGTTCGCGCCTGTCGTCCTTGGCGAGTCGCGCCATCAGTGGAAACAACGTCACCATCGCCAGCATTGGCAAGCGCTCGATCAACTGCGGCAGCCGATACGCCGCCCCGTAGTAGCCGACGTCCTCAAGACTGGCGAGTTGCTCGAGCATGACAAAGTCGAGGCGATTGACGACCACGGACAGGATCCCGACGCCGCCGATGGTCAGGCTGGCGCGCGCGAGCATCCGCCACACCTTGAAATCCACTCGCGGCACCGGCCACACCACCGCCCGAGTCAGGGCGGTGATCGCCAGAAATCCCGTCACCTCACCGACGACGAGTGACCCAATGACACCGGGAAGCCCCCACCCCATCCACAGGGCCGCGAGCATGGCGACAAACCCAGGCAGGCGGTTTGCCAGTTCAGCGACCACACCACGTTTGACCTGGACACGCGCCTGCAGGACCACGCCGGTCAGTGCCAGCGCCTGCAGGGGGATGATCGCGCTGATGATCAGGCAGGCGGTCCGCGCGGGTTCCTCGAGCAACAGCACCGCACCCGCCCACGACAACGCGGTCATCATCAGCGCCATCGTCAGCTTCAGACCAATGGCGCACTGAATCAGCGCGGCTTCCCCGTCAGGAGACTGCGCGGCGTCACGCAGCAGGACGGTGCTCAGACCGAGGTCGGACAGGACCAGGCCCACCGACAAAAACGCGAACGCATAATTGAAGGCGCCAAACTCCGCCAGCGGAAGCGCACGGGACAGAATGCCGACCGTGACGACACTGATGACGAGGCCGGCGATCTGCGAGACCGACAGGATCGAGAGGTTGCGAACGACGCGCCAGGCCAAGCCGTCGACGGCGCTCACCGACGTCGTCTGTTCAGCCACCACTGGCGCCTGCGCGTTCATACAGCGGCAGCAGTTTGGCCAGGTGTGCCGCTTCAGAAAACTCGCGCAGCACGCGCGCTCGACCGCGCAGGGCCATCGCCTCCGCCTCGGCAGGATGGGCCAGCACGGCCGCGATGCGATCGGCCATGGTCGCGACATCGGCGGGTGGCACGATGAAGCCACCAACACCATCGGCCAACCAGTCCGGGATCCCGCCGACGCCAAACGCCACGACAGGACGACCGTGGGCCATGGCCTCGATGCCCACGACGCCAAACGGCTCCGGCCATCGGGACGGCACCACCACCACGGCGGCATCACGATAGGCGTTCACGAGTGCGTCGCCATTCAGCCAGCCGCGAAAGGTCACGCGTGTGTCAAGGTTCAGCTCGCCCACTCGCGTGCGAGCCTGCGCCAGACCGATGCCGGCGCCCACCACACTCAGGTGCCAGTCGCCCGGCACACGGGTCAACGCATCCAGGAGCAGGTCCAGCCCCTTCTCGGGCGTGATACGTCCGACAAACAAAATCGTGCGGCTGTGTGCGGGTGTCACGTGTTCGAGGCCGCTGGTGTAGTACGGAATGACGGACACACGATCGGCGGCGACGCCGTTGCTGATGGACAACTGGCGGATGTACTCCGACGCCACGATGACACGCTCGAAGTCACGCATCTGCGCCGCGGCGCGGGTGCCGCGGCGATACTGCCGCCAGATCACGCCTGGACGTTTGCTGAGCGTGCATCGCAGATACACCTGACGTGGCAGACACAGCGCTCCCGTGGTGACGTGACACGTCTGGTTGGTCGCAAAGTGAAACTTCGATCCGGCCGGGCACGAGTCAAGTGTGTGCACCGTCTTGATGGTCGGATAGATCGGGCGGACCGCCTCCACCAGCGGAAAGTTCTCGTTCGAGTGGAAATGCACCACGTCCGCGCGGAACTGCCGGAGCTGATCGAGCACCAGCGGCACGGCCGCGACATCGGCGCGACGGTTGTAGTGCCGGAACGCGCCGTCGACCGCCGTCACCGTCACACCGGCGATGGGCTGGTGGGTCTGGAGCCCGGCGTGCAGGACCAGCACCTCGTGTCCCGCACGCGCGAGCGCAGGAGCGACCAGTCGAACGTAGCTGGCAACCCCTCCGGTGGGATGCCAGTCGTCGGTCAGGAGCGCGAGACGCACTGTGGGATCAGCCGAACCACTTGCGATCGATGTGCAGCCGGTCGTCCGGCTGGATCGGTGTCTCGGCCTTCAGGTCCTTCCCCTTGATCCTGATGTACTTCAGCACCTTGCCGTCCGGGCCCTTCACAGGTCGTTCGATGTATCCCCACTTGCCCTTGGTCGTCATGCCGTTGGACATGCTGACGGCCTTTCCGGCGGTCATGGCCGGCGCCCAGACCTTCTGCCCGGGTGAATTGACCTCGCCGTCGACAAAAAA
>Ga0163144_10006405_pt1 | contig 25974 bp, 26 predicted proteins | sample OliLak19BULKMAT1_FD_123175 | JGI IMG/M metagenome (GOLD analysis project Ga0163144, IMG submission 123175) | Freshwater microbial mat bacterial communities from Lake Vanda, McMurdo Dry Valleys, Antarctica - Oligotrophic Lake LV.19.BULKMAT1 | ecosystem: Environmental > Aquatic > Freshwater >...
CACGGATATCGTCAAGAAGGAGATCGCCCTGCATCCGCTCGCGGTGAAGGCGGGCGTCTCGATCCTGCCCGACAACGGCCTCGGCCCCGGGATGATCTCCACCTTGGCCGTGCACGCGATGTCCATGCTCGACCGCACCGATGAGGTCCTCATCCGCGACGGCGGCCTGCCGCAGAAGCCCGTGGCGCCGATGAACTACATGCTTACCTTTTCCGAGCACGGCTTGATCAACGAGTATGTGGCGCCCGCGACCGCGCTGCGCAACGGCCGACTCGTGTCCGTCCCGGGCCTCTCCGAAACCGAGATTATCGACCTCCCCACCCTCGGCCGCTGCGAGGCCGCGCACGCCGCCGGCGGCCTGTCGACCATGGCCGAGACCTACGCCGGCAAGGTCAAGACGATGGACAACAAATTGATCCGCTACCCGGGCCATATCGCGGTCATCAACGCGATGGCGGCCATGGGCTTCTTCGACGACGAACGCATCGAGGTCCGCAAGGGCCTGAAGGTCGCCCCCCGCGAAATCGCCGCCAAGCTCTTCCGTCGACACTTCCACCGCCCGGGCGACGAGGACATGGTCGTCATCCAGAACACCGTGCGCGGCGTCAAGGACGGGCGCCCGGCGGAGGTCGTCCACAACCTCGTGGACTTTGGCGACAAGGCCAACGGCATGACCGCCATGATGCGCACGACGGGCTTCCCCGCCTCCATCGTCGCCCAGATGGCGGCCGACGGGCGGGGCCGCATCAAGCCCGGAGCCTACCCCGTTGAGATCGGCGTGCCCGCCGAGCCTTTCATCGACGAGGCCCGCAAGCGCGGCTTCAACCTCACCTGGAAGTTCCGCTGGCTCGACGCGCCCGCGCCCGCGAAGATGAACCGCGCCATAGGTCTTTAGGCGCCGAAACGACGGGTCTAACAACATCATCGCCTCGGGTCTTTCGGCGGATGCGGCTTCCCGGGCAATTGACTAGGATGCCTTCATGAATAGACCTTCGCTTCGCCTCACTGCCATCGCGGCCGCAGTCGTCTCCGTTCTCTCTCTGTCCGCCGCCGCGCAGACCGACGCGGCATTCGCCGCAGCGCTCGGCAACTATCCTTCCGGCCTCGCGACGATGGCGAAGCTCAAGACCCAGCAGCAAACGCCCGCCTCTGAAGATCAACTGAACCCAGAGGATATCCGGCTCTTCGATCTGCTCATGGCACGGCTAAACGCCACGGACGGCATCCCCGCGAGCGCGATCGATCCAGCGGCCGACCCGGACCCCTCTTTGCCGCAGAACAAGCCGGAGGAAATCAAGCGCCGCTTTGCGGAGGCCGAGCGTGAACGCGCCGGCGCATTCGACCAGCAATTCGGCGATGGGACCTTCGCGGCGCTCGTCGGTTCCCAGAAAGGCTGCCTCTCGACAAATGGCTGCGACCTGCTCGCGATCGCGGGCCTGATCGAAGCCGCTTACAAGCTCGTCGATCTCGGAAAGGGCCCCCAAGAAGGCCTCGATGCGCGCCGGAAGCTCATTCTCGACGGGATGAAGCCCTACCTGAACAGACTGGCCCCCAGCGGCGCGCCCAACACGGACGAGGCGGCAAAGCGCTCTCAGGTCCTTGTTCCGATCGCCGAAAAAGTTTTCACGAAGTCAGAGCTCGAGCGCTTCAAGGCTTAGGCGCGCGCAGGCCCGACAGGGCCAGGATCAGCCCGCCGACCACGGTGCCCGCCACGGGAAATGGCACGCCCGCCGCCAGCGCCCCGGCGGCCGCCTTGGCGTGGGCCACCCCGGGCGAGTCCACGCGGGACTGGATGCGCCAGACGACCGCGTAGGTCACGGCAAACGCCGTCGCGCTCATGACGACGACCGAGACCGGCCCCAGCGGCCACTCGAGCCCGAAGCAAGCCCAATCCACGACGAGGATGACGGCTCCGCTCGCGCGTTGGAAGAAAGGCCGGGGCGGCAGGGCGGGATGCGAATCAGTCACTCGGGGGTTTTCCGGGCCGGAGGAGCCTTCGCTTCAAGGCGCTCCTTCTCGTGGGCGAGTTGCAGCAGCGCCCGATGCGTCGCCTCGCGCAGCTCATCGTTCTGCGCCACGACGCGCTCCAAGGCCTGCGCCAGGTTGTCCATCACCGCGTTGACGGACTTCACGGAGCGCGCGACATCGGGATGAATATCGTCCTCGAACCGGATGCCCCAGCCGCCGTTGGCCAGCTTCTCGAGCGCGAGCCGCATCTCAAGGTTGCTGACGCGCTCCTCGCGGTCGCGCACGCGCCCGGCCATCACCGCGGTGAAGAACGCGACCACCTGGAAGAAGGCGAAGCGCAGCAGCAGGTTGGTCAGCGGCAGGTCGGCGCCGACCTTGCCCTTGGACCACAGCGCCGCGTACAGCAGGCTCGCCACCCCGCCGATCAGGAACGCGTGCCAGACCTTGTTCATAAGCGCCGACATGAACATGATGAGAAAGAACATCAGGTACAGCTCATCGTCGAAGCCCTCGCTGAAGTACATGAGGCTCGCGACCACGCCGATGTCCCAAAGGAAGGCCGCCGACTGCGCCGGCGGCGCGTTTAGCCGACGATCTGGGGCTTTCCACAGAAACAGGCTCGTAAATAGGTGAAAGGCGGCGAGGGCGAAAGGCGCCAGCTCGAACGCGTGGGCCTGACGCTGGCTGTGCACCAGCATCAACATCATAGACAAAGAGAGCACGCCGCGAAACGCGAAGGCCGTCGTCCGGTCGTCGAGCACTATCCCCTTCACCCCCCCAGGATACCCCGTCCCGCCCCTCAAGTAAAGACCCCTAGGCCCCTTGTTCACCTTATGTTTTCCCTACATAAATAAACAATTTTATTGGTATCAGGCATCTAAATTCGTTGAATTCTTTCGCGTATTGCTAGAATCGCAGCATGACCGTCAACGAGTATGCCAACTGGAGACGAAACAAGACTCCCCATTTCCTACTCGATGTGCGCCAACCCGAGGAATACGCGACGGCCCGAATCGAAGGCGCCGTCCTCATCCCGCTGGCCGAGCTGCCTGATCGCTTAGCCGATCTGCCGCGGGACTTGCCGCTGGTCGTAATGTGCCATCACGGCATGCGCTCGGCCCACGCCGTCCACCACCTGCGCGAGGCCGGCTGCGACGCGATCAACCTGACCGGCGGCATCGACGCCTGGTCCCGCCAAATCGACGACACCATTCCAGTTTACTAGAGGCCGACAGCTTTGTTAGACTCGGCGCAATGAACAAGAACCTCTTCGCTGTGCTCGCCGTCGCCGTAGCCTTCGTCTTCGTCGCTTGCGACAAGAAGACCGAAGGACCCGCCGAGACCGCCGCGGCGCCGGCCGCGCCGGCTTCCGCCTCCAACGCGGCTTTGCTCGCGCCCGAGAAGGCGAACGAACGCGCGCCCGAAAACTTCAAGGCCAAGTTCGTCACCACAAAGGGCGAGATGATCATCCAAGTCAATCGCGCGTGGTCGCCCAACGGGGCGGACCGCTTCTACAACCTTGTGAAGATCGGCTACTTCGACGGCATACCCTTCTTCCGCGTCATCAACGGCTTCATGGCGCAGATCGGCGTGCACACGAACCCCGAGGTCAACGCGAAGTGGCACGGCTTCTCCATCCAGGACGATCCGTCAGCGGGCCAGTCCAACAAGCCGGGCTTCGTGACCTTCGCCAAGACCGGCGCGCCGAACAGCCGCGGAACGCAGATCTTCTTCAACTTCGGCGACAACGCGGGGCTCGACGGACAAGGGTTCACGCCGTTCGGCCGCGTCATCGACGGCACGCCGGCTCTCGCCTCGCTGAACTCCGAGTACGGCGACTCTCCCGACCAGGGCGCCTTCGTGTCGCAGGGCGGCGCCTACATCAAGTCGGCCTTCCCCAAGCTCGACTACGTCAAGACCGCCACGATCGTTCCTTAAGAAGCCCCCGCTCGGGAGAAGGCCCCGCCGGCGTCCCGGCGGGGCCTTTTCATTGCTAAAATGACTCTTCTATTAGCGAAATGACGAGCGCAGGGGAACCCGTGGACCAAGAACAGCAGCTTCGTAAGCAGCGCGAGCAGGACGCCCACGACCTCAAAAAGATGGGCTACGCGCAGGAGCTGCTGCGCGACATGGGCGGGTTCTCGAACTTCGCCATCAGCTTCTCCGTCATCTCGATCCTGACCGGCGCGACCCAGCTGTACGGCTACGGCCTCCAGCACGGCGGGCCCCTGCAGATGAGCGCGGGATGGCTGCTCGTCTCTTTCTTCACCATGCTCGTAGCGCTCTCGATGGCCGAGCTCGCCTCCGCCTACCCCACGGCGGGCGCGCTGTATCATTGGTCGAGCTTCCTGGGCGGCCGCGCGATGGGCTGGTTCACCGCCTGCTTCAATACCATGGGGCAGTTCGCCATCCTGGCGGGCATCGACTGGGGCCTGGCCGCCTTCATCATCGGCCTGCTAGGTTGGACGGCTTCGCCGTCCAACACCATCGCCGTGTTCACCGCGCTGATGTTCTCTCACGCGCTCCTCAACCACCTCGGCATCCGCGTCGTCTCCTGGCTCAACGACTTCTCCGCCTGGTATCACATCGCCGTCGTGTTCTTCATCCTAATCGTGCTCAGCATGAAAGGCTTCGCCCAGCCCGTGAGCTTCCTGTGGACCTTTAACTCGACCGACGGTTACTCGAAGCACTACAGCTTCATCGTCGGCCTCCTGCTGGCACAGTGGACCTTGACCGGCTACGACGCCTCGGCGCATGTGACCGAGGAGACCCACGATCCGCGCCGCAACGCGCCGTGGGGCATCTTCATCGCGGTGGCGGTGTCGATCGTATTCGGCTTCCTCATGCTCGCCGCCATCACCCTCTCTATTCCTGACCTAGCACAGGCGACGGCCTTCGGCGACAACGCCTTGATCGAGGTGATGAAGCTGCGCCTCGGGCCCGGGCTGGGCTCGGTCCTCGTCTGGCTCGTCTGCGGCGCGATGTGGCTGTGCGGCCTGGGGGCCATGACCTCGGCGTCGCGCATGGTGTTCGCGTTCTCGCGCGACGGCGGCCTGCCCGGCCACGAGCTGTGGGCCAAGGTGAGCAAGAAGTACCAGACGCCCGCCAACGCGATCTGGGGGCTGTTCGCCTTCGCCTTGCTGCTCGCGGTGTCCGTGAAGAATTACAGCTCCATTCTTTCCATCGCGGTTATTTCGCTGTATCTTTCCTACGGCCTGCCCATCGTGTCGCGCCTGTACGCGCGCTGGACCGGCAAGGGCGGCGAGATCGGGCCCTGGCACCTCGGCCCGTACAGCACGGCGATCGCCGTCGTCGCGGTGCTGTGGATTGCGTTTATCTCCGTCGTCTTCATTCTCCCGCCCAACGAACAGGCGGGCGAGATGATGCTGAAGGTCCTCGTCGCGCTGCTCGGCATCTGGTTCTTCTGGTCGCGGGCCCGTTTCAAGGGCCCGAAATACCACCTTTAGGAGACTCTCTCATGAAAACCGCGGTCAAGTCCCCCTCCAAGACTTACGAGATGTTCATCGGCGGCAAGTTCGTGAAGGCGAAGAACGGCGGCGTGCGTGAGATCACCGACCCCGCCAACGGCGAGCTCCTCGCCTTGGTGCCCGAGGCCGGCCGCGTGGACATGAAGCTGGCCATCGAGGCCGCCCGCAAGGCCTTCGACGAGGGCCCCTGGCGCAAGACGACCGCGCAGGACCGCGGCAAGTTCCTGTTTAAGATCGGCGACCTGATCCGAGCTAACGCGAAGGCCTTGGCCGAGCTCGAGGTCCGCAACATGGGCAAGCCCCTCGCGGAGGCCGAGTACGATGTGGCCGACGCGGCGAACTGCTTCGAGTTCTACGGCGGCCTGGCGACCAAGATTCACGGCGAGACGATGTCGGTGCCCGCCAACTCGATGAGCTTCGTCGTGCGCGAGCCCGTCGGCGTGTGCGGCCAGATTATTCCCTGGAACTACCCCCTGCTCATGTCGGCCTGGAAGCTCGCCCCGGCGCTGGCCGCGGGGTGCACCGTGATCCTGAAGCCCTCGGAGCTCACCCCGCTCACCGCACTTGAGCTCGCCAAGCTCCTACATGAGGCGGGGCTTCCGGCCGGCGTCGTCAACATCGTCTCCGGGCCCGGCGCGGGCGCGGGCGAGGAATTAGCCGAGAGCCCTTTGGTGGACAAGGTCGCCTTCACGGGCGGCACGGTCACCGGTCGCAAGATCGCGACGGCCGCGACGGGAAACCTTAAGAAGGTCACGCTCGAGCTCGGCGGCAAGAACCCGAACATCGTGTTCGCGGACGCGGACTTTGAGTCCGCGGTGGACGGCGCGCTGTTCGCCGCCTTCGCCAATCAGGGCGAGGTCTGCTCCGCGGGCTCGCGCCTGCTCGTCGAGAAGTCGATCCACAAGAAGCTCGTGGACGCGATGCTCAAGAAGATTTCCCGCATCACGATGGGCCACGGCCTTAGCGCCGGGGTCAAGATGGGACCGCTCGTGTCCGCGGCGCACCGCGACAAGGTGGAGTCGATGATCAAGGCCGGCATCCACGAAGGCGCCAAGCTCGTCTGCGGCGGCGGCCGCCCCAAGGGTGCTGAGTTCGCCAAGGGCCACTTCGTCGAGCCCACGATCTTCGACGAGGTCAAGCCGACCATGCGCATCGCGCGAGAGGAGATCTTCGGGCCCGTCCTGTCCGTCATCGAGTTCAAGGACGAGGCGGAAGCGATCCGTATCGCCAACGACAGCGAGTACGGGCTCGCGGCGGGCGTCTGGACGCTCAATGTGAACAAGGGCCTCCGCGTTCTCAAGGAGCTGCGCGCGGGCATCACCTGGCTCAACACCTATCACCCCACCTTCAACGAAATGCCCTGGGGCGGCTACAAGCAAAGCGGCTATGGGCGCGAGCTCGGGCTGTACGGCATCCAAGGCTACCTCGAGACTAAGCAGATCAACATCAATCTCGACGAGGCTCCGCTTGGCTGGTACTAGAGCTAAGCCGGCTTGCGTTCGACGGACCAGGCCTGCACGCCGCGTGATTTCCCTTTCAGCTGCAGCTCGCCCAGGTCCCAGTAGGCGTAACCGTCGCCCGCCGCGGCCTTGATCTCCTCGCTGACGACGATCTCCCGGCCCAGCTCCTTGCACTGGGACTCGAGCCGGAAAGCGATGTTGACGCAGTCGCCGATGGCCGTGAAGTCGCGCCGGGACGAGCCTCCGATGTTCCCGAACATCGCCTCGCCCATGTGAATGCCGCAGCCGACGGCGAACTTAAGCTCGGGATGCCGAGCGGACAGCTGGCCGTGGTACAGGCGAGCCGTCTCCACGAGCTCCAGCGCGCTGTCCAGCGGCCCCCGCGACAGCTCCGCCGGGGTCTTGTCCTTCCCGCCGAGCCAGTACGCCATCACGGCGTCGCCGATGAACTTGTCGATGACCCCGCCGTGGCTCTCGATCACCGCCGAGGCGTCCCGGAACCAGGAGCCGATGAAGCTCGGCAGCTCCTTGGCGGGCATCGCCTCCGACAGCCGTGTGAAGTTCCGTATGTCGGCGACCAGAATGGACACCGCCTCGGTCGAGACATTCACCGCCGTCTCCATCGTGGCGTCGTAGTCCGCCGCCACGGGCGAGGTTATCGGGCGCTGGTCCGGGGCGACGAACTTCAGGGAGCAGTCGGCGATCACGATCTCGTCCCCATTGTTGAGCTGCACGGGCGCCGACACGAGGCGTCCGTTTAGAAAGGTCCCGTTAGAGCTACCCAGATCGAGCAGGAAGTAATTGCCGCGGCCGAGCGGACGAAGCAGAGCGTGCCCCCGAGAAACGCGAGCGTCCTTCAGGATCAGGTCGCTCCCGCTTCCCCGGCCGATGGTGAAGTTCCCGATCAACGGGACCTGGCGCGTCACCTGGCCGGGCAAGGCGATCGTCAATTCGGGCATGCGGGTCGTCTACTTCTTCAGCGGCTGGATGAGCTTAACCTTCTCCATCTTGACAGGCGTGCGCGGGCGGTCGCCGCCGTCGCGGGGCGAGTCGCCGATCTTGACGACGATGTCCTGGCCATCGATCACCGCGCCGAAGATCGCGTGGCGGTCGTTGAGGTGGGGCGTCGCGCCCAAGGTGATGAAGAACTGCGAGCCGCCGGTGTCGGGGCCGGCGTTCGCCATCGAGAGGATGCCCGCCTTGCCGTGCTTGAGCTTGGGGCTAAACTCGTCGAGGATCGTGTAGCCGGGGCCGCCGCGGCCCGTCCCCGTCGGATCGCCGGTCTGCACCATGAACCCGGGGATCACGCGGTGGAAGAGCACGCCGTCGTAGTAGCCCTTCTCCACGAGCTTCAGGAAGTTCGCGACCGTGTCGGGCGCTTCTTTGGGGTACAGCTCCACGGCGATCTTGCCGAGGGTGCTCTCGATCTCCACGACGGGATTGTCAGTCTTATAGGGTCGCTCGGCCATGATGGATCTCCTGTGGTTAACGCTTGAAGCAGCGGCGGCAGCGGGCTTCGTACTTGTCGGACGCGCCGACCTCGACGACCTTGCGGCCGCCGGAGAGGCGCTGGGAACGGTTAGCGGGGTTGCCGCACAGCATGCAGATGGCGAGGTTCTTCGTGACGAACTCAGACAGCGCCATAAGGCGGGCGGTGTTTTCGAAGGGCTCGCCGCGGAAGTCCTGGTCGAGGCCCGCGACGATGACGCGGCGGCCCTCGCCGGCGAGCTTCTCGCAGACGGCGACGATGTCGGCGTCGAAGAACTGGACCTCGTCGATGCCGACGACCTGGGTATCGGAAGCGATGCGCTTGAGGATGTCCTTGGCCTTCGCGACGGCGATCGACGGCGTCTTGACCAGGTCGTGGGAGACGATGTGGTCCTTCGCGTAGCGCACATCGAGGGAGGAGTTGAACACCTGGACCTTTTGGCGCGCGATCTGCGCCAGGCGCAGGCGGCGGATGAGCTCTTGAGTCTTGCCCGAGAACATCGAACCGACGACGATCTCCATCCAGCCGCCGTGGCTCCAGGACATCGGAGCGGCGGGGCGGTGGCCGTTGACCTTGCCCTTCGCGCTCATTTCTTGTACGCCTTCGACAAATAGTAGCGATAGCCGCCGGCGACCTTGAGCGGCCGCCACCACGCCTCGTTGGCGAGGTACCAGGCGATGGTCTGCGCCAGGCCGCGCTCGAAGTCGTACTCGTGCTTGAAGCCCAGGCGATGCAGCTTGGAGCAGTCCAAGGCGTAGCGCCGGTCGTGGCCCTTGCGGTCCGACACGCGCGTCACCAGACCCTGCGGCTTGCCCATCAGCTTGAGGACCTTTTGGATCAACTCCCGATTTTGGCAGGTGTACGAGCCGCCGATGTTGTAGATCTCACCGAGCGCGCCTTTCTCGAGCACGGTCAGGATGCCGCGCGCGTGGTCCGTGACATGAAGCCAGTCGCGGACCTGCTTGCCGTCGCCGTACTGCGGGAAGGGCTTGTCCTCCATGAAGTTGGTGATCATGAGGGGCAGGGCCTTCTCGGGATACTGGAAGGGGCCGTAGTTGTTCGAGGCGCGCGTCGTGAGCACGGGCGCCTTGTGGGTCACGAAATAGGAGCGGACGAGCAGATCCGACGCGGCCTTTGACGCCGCGTACGGGCTGTTGGGCTCGAGGTGGTCCCCCTCTTTCGAGTAGCCCTTCGGTATGGAGCCGTAAACTTCGTCCGTGGATACATGCAGGAAGCGGCGGACCTTGTGGCGCAGCGCCGCGTCGAGCAGGATCTGGGTGCCGATGATGTTCGTCTTGAGAAAGGCGCCCGCGTCCAGAATCGAGCGGTCGACATGGGTCTCGGCCGCGAAATGGACGACGAAATCGGAGCCCTTCATGGCGCGGTCCACGGCCTTCGCGTCGCAGATGTCCTTTTTGACGGTCGCGACCTTCAGGCCCTTCAGGTTCGCGGGGTTGCCGGCGTAGGTCTGCTTGTCGAGGTTGACGATCTTCCAAGCGGGACGAGCCTTCAGAAGATGACGGATAAAATTCGACCCGATGAAGCCCAGGCCGCCGGTGACTAGTATTTTCAGGACTTCTTTCCGTGCTTCTTGGGGAAATATTCGTTCACGAAGTACTCCCAGGTGTCGCGCAAGCCGTCGTCGAAGCCCCGCACGGGCTTGTAGCCGAGGTCGCGGCGTATCTTGCGGTTGTCCGCCCAGGTACGGCGAACATCGCCGCCGCGCATCGGGTGGTGGCGCCGCGCGAGCTTGCGTCCGATGAGCTTCTCTATGCCGGTCACCACATCGAGCAGGCTGTAGGTCTCGGAGTTGGCCACATTGTAGACCTCGCCCGAGGTCGGCTTCGGGCCATTCGCGGCGAGGATGTTGGCGCGGACCACATTGGCGACGAAGGTGAAGTCGCGGGATTGCTTGCCGTCCCAGTGCACATCGAGCGGCACGCCGAGGTAGGCCTGCTCCATGAACTTGGGGATCACGGCGGAGTAGAGCGACTCCGGGTCCTGGCGCGGCCCGAACACATTGAAGTAGCGCAGGGAGACGGTCTCGAGGCCGAAGGACTTCGCGAACACGATCGCGTAATGCTCGGCAGCGAGCTTGGAGACGGCGTAGGGCGACATCGGCTGCGGGCGCATGTCCTCGCGCTGCGGGAACACCTTGCAGTTTCCGTAGGCCGAGCTCGAGGAGGCGTACACGAAGCGCTTCACTTTCGCGTCGCGCGCCGCGATGAGCATGTTCAGGGTGCCGGCCACATTCGCCTCGTTCGAGGGGATCGGGCGGTCCATAGATTTGGGCACGGAGCGGATCGCGGCCTGGTGCAGGACGAAGGTCGCGCCCTTGCAGGCCTTCTCGCAGTCCGCCAGGCGCGTGATGTCGCCTTTCTGGAACTCGAACTTGCCGCCGATGGCCGCGAGCTTGTCGCGCGTACCGGTGGAGAGGTTATCGATGACGCGGACGCGCTCGCCGCGGCGGACGAGCTCGGAGGCGATGTGGGAGCCGATGAAGCCGGCGCCGCCGGTGACCAGCCAGAGAGGTTTAGCCATGGGAAACCATCTTAGCAATTTCATGTTTGGCGGATGTTTGGTTGTCCTCGCCGCCTCCGCCTGCTAACCTGAAATCGACGGCAACAGGAGGACGCATAAACTGAGGACGGGAAGTCGGACTAGGCGCGTCAGACATGGGGCTCCCCGTTCTCGGCGGGGAGCCCCTCCGTTTTTCTAAGGGCGCAGATCGTCCTGGGTGGCGCGCTCGGGGAACAGCTCGGTCTCCCAGTCGCGGCGCGGCGCCTGCTTCGGGTCGAAGGTGCCGAACTTGAAGTCCACGCGGACGGAGGCCTCACCGACGCCGCCGGGCCGGAAGCGGCCGGCGACCTTGGTGTAAAAGTCGTGCCAGCGCTTGGTCCAGGCGAACTCCTTCTCGAACACGCGCCAGCCGTGCAGGCCGCCGATGCCGCGGGAGCTCTCAGCCTGTGCCCGAATTCCGAAGGCGAGCCGCCAGGTCGGGCTCGAGGGCGCGACGGCAAAATCAAAGCTCGCCACATACTTGCGCGCGTCGGCCGCGTTCCACGCGAAGCCTCCGCCGACGGCAGCACCTTCCTCGTCGCCCCATCTCGCGTCGAATATCGCCGCCTGGTTGCCGTCGTCGAGCGCGTACTCGTCGCGCAAGGTCAGGTTCAGTCGCGAGGTCGGCGCCCAGCTCGCGTCCGCCGTGATGGGCTGGACCCGGCGGCGGAAGCCGATGGTGCGGTCGCGGAAGGTGCGGAAGTCGTAGCCCGTGGACAGGCGCGCGTACATGCGCGGCGCGGGGATGATCACATCCGATAAAGTGAGGAGGTTTTCCTCGACGCCGTAGTCGAGGGCGGCCTTGTCCTGCTGAAACTTGCCGGGCTGCAGGCGCTCGCGGTAGGATTGCGTCGCGTCGATGCCGCCGACCAGCGTGTCAAAGCGCAAGGTGCCGGCGGCGGACGGACGCCCGATGACGGCGTCCAGGCGCGATACCGTCGAGCCGGCGACGGTCGGCTGATCGAAGCGGTTGTAGTAGGTTTCTGTGAAACCGACCTTCGGCGTGAGGCTCACGCCGCGCGCGAGGGCGAAGGTGCGCGTGCCTTCCCACCCGCCGCCGACCGTCTTCTCGATGAAGGGGCGGTCCTTCAGAAAGGTGTTGTCGGCGAAGCCGTTCAAGGTGTTGAGCCAAGGCAGGCGGCCGAAGCGCAGGGGCTGGCTCAGCACTTCGAGGCGGGGGTAGCTCTCCGCGGTCTTAAGGAACTTCCGCCGGTCGACGGTCGCGGTGTCAAGCCTGGAATACGAGAGGCGGGCCGTCGCCTGGGAAAAACGATGAGTGACGGCGCCGCCGTTGACCAGCTCGGGCGTGACGCGGAAGGAGTTGGAGCGCGCGTAGTTATTGTTGAAGTCCGAGTCGGACTGCAGCTGGAGGCGGCCCTGGAAGGACGCCGAGGAATACAGCGCCTGGTACTGCTGCCCGAGCAAGGCCCACCGTCGGTCGCCGGTCGAGGAGGTCTCCTTGATCGTATAGCCGAACAGCGCCCCGCGCGAGTTCTCCCCGTCGCGCCGGTGCAGCTCGCCGCCGAGGCCCGTGCCCTGCTTCTGGTAGTAGTCGGCGTACAGCTTGCTGTACACGGTGTCGCCGTGGTCCGTCGTCAGCGTGTTCTTCAGGAACGGGCCGTTGCGCTGGTCGTAGCCGGGCTGGCTCTTCCAGCGCAGGTAATGCCGCGGCGACAAGGTCTTAAACAGGAACGGCAGATAGAACACCGGCGTCTCACCGAGGTAGAACAGAACATTACGCGCGATCATGTAGCGCTTAGGCTTGACCGTGATGCTCGAGGCGCGGAAGTGGTAATGCGGCGGCTTGCGTCCGCAGCTCGTGAAATCGCCGCCGTAATAGTCCAGGCGGCGGTTCTCGCCGACCCTGGCCTCCTTGGCGCGGATGCGCCAGTCGGCGTGGCCGGCGCTCGTGCGCTGCAGGCGTCCCGTGTGCTTGACGAAGTCGAACTCGCCGGATTCGCCATACACGGCGGAGATGCCGTCCTCGACGAGCAGCGGGCCCTCCGAGCGGCCGCGGCGCTTCTCGGTGTCGATCCAGAGCTCCTCACCCTTGACCGTCCAAGTGGACTCGATGAGCGTCACGCGCCCGCGCAGGTGCAGCTGAGCGCGGTCGGCGTCGAACTCGACCTCATCGGCGGCGTAGTCGAGGCGTGGCCCGGGAGGCGGCTCGGGCAGGGCGTAGTCCTCGGCGCGCGCGGCGCCCCCGAGCGCCAGGATCAGCAAAGCGGCCCGAATCAACCTTGGCGCTCCCGGGACAGCAAGGCCGACCCGACGACGCCCCAGTCGCGGTCGGCCGGCGCCGACAGCACGACCTTGCAAAACGGCTCGCGAAACGGCTGAGCGGCGAAGACCTTCTTGATCGGATCGAGAACCAGCCGCCCCGCACGCGCCACCCCGCCTAAGATCAGGACCGCGTCGGGATTGAGCACGAGGATCAGGCTCGCCAGGCCCTGGCCGAGACGCGTGCCCACCTCGTCCCACACCTTGAGCGCGCCGCGGTCGCCCGCGAGCGCCGCGTCGGCGACGGCCTTGGGCGTGAGCGGCGACGGCGGCCGGCGCATCAAAGCGCGCGCCCGGCGGCGGATCGCGTCGGTGCCCGCGTAGGCCTCGAGGCAACCGCGGCGCCCGCAGGCGCACCGGGGACCGTTCAGCTCGAGGGTCAGGTGGCCGATCTCGCCCGCGGAGCCCGTCGCGCCGCGGTGCAGGCGGCCGCCGATGACGAGGCCGCCGCCGACGCCGGTGCCGAGCGTGATGCCGACGATAGTGTCTCCTTTCTTCTTGAGAGCCACGACATAGCCGCCCCACACGGCGACGTTTGCGTCGTTGTCGACGACGACATTAACGCCCAATGCTTTCGAGAAAGCCTTCTTGAACGAAAATCCAGTCCAGCCTTTCAAGTTGGGAACGAACAGCAGAGTACCGGTCTTGGCGTCTACACCCCCGGCCAAGCCCAGGCCGATGGATGAGTAGGACCACCCTTTCAGGATCGCCGCCGCGCGGCGGACGAAGTTCTGCGGACCCCTGGAAGGATCGGTGGGGATTTGGACCGAGCGAATGATCTCGCCCGAGTGATCGACCAAACCGATTTTTGTGAAGGTACCACCAACATCGATGCCGACGGCAAGATTTTTCATTGCACCGTCTTCAGCGCGGCGCCCGCGAGATACAGCGAGCCGGCGCACACGGCGACAGCAGGCGCCTTCTTGTCGCGCCGCCAGGCGGCGATGGCCGTCGCGGCGTCGCGCTCGACGGTGACATGGGCCTTGGGCGCCACGCGGCGCACGAAGCCGGCCAGCTCAAGCGGCTCGAGGGCGCGCGGGCTCGGCGGGCGCACGACGACGGCGTCGCGCAGGAACGGCGCGAGCGGCTTGAGCACCCCGGCCGTGTCCTTGTCCTTCATGATCCCGAGGATCCAGCGCGCCGGCTTCTTCGAGAAGGGCGAGGCCTTCCAGGTCGCGGCGAGAGAGCGCGCGGCCTCGGGGTTGTGGGCGCCGTCGACGATTAAAGTCTTGCGCCCCAGCCGCAAGGTTTCAAAGCGGCCCCGCCAGCTTACGCGCGCGAGGCCCTTGGTCCAGGCCCGCTCGGGAACGGAGAGGCCCGAGGCCGCGACCGCGGCGTGCGCCAAAGCGGCGTTTCCGCCCTGGTGGGCGCCGAGCATAGTCAACGCGTAGGTGCGGCCCGAAGAGGAGCGCAAGGTCTGCCGGCCGCGCGCCCAGTCGACGCTCACGGTCCGCCACGGCCGGCGCACGACGACGGGAAGGCCGCGCAGCGCCGCACGGCGCAGCACCGGCAGGTCGGCGCGCACGGCGGGCCGGCCGGCCTTGAAGATGCCCGTCTTCTGCCGCGCGATCTCGGCTAAAGTTCTCCCGAGGAAGGCCTGATGGTCGAAATCGATCGAGGTGACGATCGCCGCGAGCGGAGCCGGCACCACATTCGTCGCGTCGAGGCGCCCGCCCATGCCGGTTTCGAGCACCATGACTCCGCATTTCGACTTCGCGAAGTGCTGAAACGCGACCGAGGTGAGCAGCTCGAAGTAGGTCAGCTCCTTCCTCTTGTCGGCGGCAAGCGCCCGCGCGATCCCCTTAGCGAACTCCATCTCTGAAATTAGTCGCCCGTCGATGGAAATGCGCTCGCGCACCGAGAGCAGATGCGGCGAGGTGTACAGGCCCGTGCGGTAGCCTGCCGCCATCAGCACCGCGGACAAAATCGCGCAGGTCGAGCCCTTACCGTTGGTGCCGGCGACATGAAAGGCGGGCACGGTCAGATGCGGGTCGCCAAGCTTGGCGAGGTGCGCGCGCACGCGTGACAGCCCCAGCACGATCTTCGTCTCCTGGCGCGCCTCGAGGGCGGCGAGCGCTGCGGCGTAGGTCATTTCTGCCGCTCGACGCGGGCGCCCATCCCCCGCAGCTTCTTCTCGACGAACTCGTAGCCGCGGTCGATGTGGTAGACGCGCTGGATCGTCGTGCGTCCCTTCGCCGCGACGGCCGCGACAAGCAAGGACGCGCCGGCGCGGATATCCGAGGCCATGATCGGGGCGCCTGATAGCCGCTCAACCCCGGCGACGACCGCGGTCCGTCCGGACACCGCAATCTGAGCGCCCATCCGGCCGAGCTCGGCGGCATGCAAAAATCTATTTTCGAAAACGGTCTCCGTCACCTTGGCGAAGCCGGTGCAAACGGTCATCAGCGCCATCCACGGGGCCTGCAGGTCGGTCGGGAAGCCGGGATGAGGCTTCGTCACGATCGACACGGCCCTCGGCCGCCGGTCCATGGTCAGCTCGATGAAGCCCTTGCCCGACTTGATCTTGGCCCCGGCCTTGCGCAAAGCGGACAGGACCGCCGCCAAGTCGGGCGCTTCCGCGCCCAGGAGCTTCACGCGACCGCGCGCCGCCGCGCAGGCCAGCAGGAAAGTCCCCGCCTCGATGCGGTCGGGGATGACTCGGTGCTTCGCGCCGTGCAGCTTCGCCTTGCCTTCCACGGTCACCGTCGCCGTGCCCACGCCGCGCACCGTCGCGCCGAGCGAGCTCAGGAACCGGCCGAGATCCTCCATCTCCGGCTCCCGCGCCGCGTTTTTGATAGTCGTTTTCCCGGGCGTCGCCGCCGCGGCCATCATCAGATTTTGGGTGGCGCCCACGCTCGGAAACCGGAGCTTGATCGTCGTGGCCTTCAGCTTCGGCGCGGACATGATGATGTCGCCCTGGTCGGCGATGCGCCGCGCGCCCATGGCCTCAAAGCCCTTGAGGTGGATGTCGATGGGCCGCAGGCCGATCGCGCAGCCGCCGGGGATCGGCACGCGCACGAGGCCGAAGCGCGCGAGCAGGGGCCCGGCCGCCAGCACCGAGGCGCGCATCTGCTTGACGATTTCATACGGGGCCTGAGTCTTTAATGACCCGGTCGAGAGAACCTTGACCGTCGAGCCGTCCACGACGACCTTCTTGCCGAGGCTTTCGAGCAGGCGGAAGGTGGTGCGCAGGTCGCGCAAGGTCGAGGGCACATTCTCGATCACGCACGGCTCGTCGGTGAGCAAGGTCGAGATCAGGATCGGGAGCGCCGCGTTCTTCGCGCCGCTGATCTTGACCGAACCGTACAGCGGCTTGCCGCCTTCGATGCTGAGTTTATCCATGGTTTTTCGGCCGGGAGGGTATTAAAGCAATCCCGGACGCCTCGGTCGCGCCCCTTTCAACGCTCAGCCCCAGGGACACCCTTTTCAGCTTCGTTGCTTTAAAGCAACGAACGGGGCGAAGGCCCCCCCGCTAGCTCGGCAGCTGGCCGAACGCGAAGCGCTCAAGGCCCTGGGCGTCCTTCTTTACGATCACGCCCTGCAGCCCCGCCGTCGCGAACAGCTTCGAGACGGCCGGCCCCTGCTTCGCGCCGATTTCCATGGCGAGCATGCCGCCCGGCTTGAGCATCTTGGGCGCCATCCCGGTGATGGCGCGGATCGCGTCGAGGCCGTCCTTGCCGCCGTCGAGCGCCATGACGGGCTCCTTGAGGACCTCGGGCTCGAGCTTCGCGATTTCTTTCGTCGGGATGTAGGGCGGATTGGTGACCATGAGGTCGGCCCAGCCGCGTAGGCCCTGCTTGTCAGAGAACAAGTCCTCGCGCACGAAGCGGATGCGGTTGCCGACATGGTGTGTGATCGCGTTTTTCTGGGCGAGATCCAACGCTTGCTTGGAGAGGTCGGTCGCGAAGATCGTCGCCGAAGGCAGGAGCTGGGCCAGCGCGATGGCGATGCAGCCCGTACCGGTTCCGATCTCAAGAATCTTCGGCGCGGCGACCTTCGAATCCTTGATCAGGCGCTCACACTCGATGACGAGCTCCTCGGTCTCCGGGCGAGGAACGAGCGAATCTCGCGTGACCTCGATCTTGATCCCGAGAAAAGGCTGGTGCCCCAAAATGTAGGCGATCGGTATGCGCTTGCCGCGCCACTTGATCCAGTCCCAGTACTGGTGATCTTCCTTGACGGTGAGCGCGCGTGTGCCCTGCATGACGGCCGTGAGCCGTCCGACGCCCAGCATCTCGGCCATCAGGAACTCGGCGTTGGGCTTCGGCTCGGGGACGCCCCGGTCGGTGAGATAGCCCTCGGCCTTTTTCAGAGCCTCTGCGACGGTCACTTCGACTCCGCCATCAGGAGACGCCGCTGCTCGTCGCGCAAAGCCTCGAACACCGGGCCCAATTCGCCTTCCATGATCCCGGCTAAATTGTGCCACGACCGTTCGAGGCGGTGCTCGGTCACGCGCGACTGCGGGAAATTGTAGGTGCGGATCTTCTCCGAGCGGTCCCCGGTGCCGACCTGGGACTTGCGCTGGGACGCGTTGGCCGCCGCGGCCTTGATGCGCTCGGCGTCGGCCAGCATGGCGTACAGGCGCTTCATGGCCTTGTCGCGGTTGCGCCCCTGCGAACGCTCTTCCTGGCATTCGACGATGAAGCCCGTCGGCAAATGGGTGATGCGCACCGCGGTCTCGACCTTGTTGACATTCTGGCCGCCGGCGCCGCCGGCGCGGTAGGTGTCCACCTTGAGGTCATCAGATCGGATGACGATCTCCGCACTTTCCTCGACCTCGGGCATCACGGCGACGGTGACCGTCGAGGTGTGGATGCGCCCCGCGGCCTCGGTCGCCGGCACGCGCTGGACGCGGTGCACGCCGCCCTCGTAGCGCAGCCAAGAATAGACATCTTTGCCGTTAACAAATATCACGGCCCCCTTGACGCTCTTGCCGTTGGTGCTCAGCTCCTGCGTCTCGACCGACCAGCGCTTCGTTTCACAGTAGCGCATGTAGGCGCGCAGCAGCTCTCCCGCGAAGAGTCCCGCCTCATCGCCGCCCGCTCCCGCTCGAATCTCGAGATAGCAGTTCTTCGAATCGTTGGGATCCTTCGGCAGGAGATCGGCGGCGATGTCCGTCGACAGCGCATTCCAGCGCTCCGCCAGCCGCAGGCGCTCCTCGTCGGCCATTGCCTTCATGTCCGGGTCGGACTCCATGGCCCTTAAGTCCTCGATCTCCGCATCCACGCGCATCAGCTCGCGCACCTTGGCCATCATCGGCGCCAGCTGGGAGTGCTTCACGGCCAGCTCCTTGAGCTCGGCGGCCGACAGCCCCCCCGCCGCGAGCTTGCCTTCGAGCTCGCGGTAGTCGTTGTCCAGCTTGGCGATTTTTGGGTCCATTGGTGTCAGGCTTCTGAATTCGTTAAATTCTTACGGCATAAAGAAGCGGGCCCCGGCCATTTCTGGCCGGGGCCCGTTTCGGAGCGAGACCGCTAGTCCTTCTTGGCGGGCTTGTCCTTCTTCGGTCCGGCGGGCTTCTTCGCGTCCTTGTCTTCCTTCTTCACGGCGGTGGAGAGAACCTGCTCGCGCTTAGCGGTATGGCCGACATGGACGAGGCGCTTGGTCTGCGTCTTCGCGACCTTGCGGTCCACAGTCTTGCCTTCGGAGGCAACGAACCGCTTCTTGAAGCGGTCGATGCGGCCCGCGGTGTCCATGACCTTCTGCTGGCCCGTGTAGAACGGGTGGGAGAGGGCGGAGATGTCGAGCTTGACCATCGGGTAGGTCTTGCCGTCTTCCCAGACGACGGTGTCCTTGGCGACGACGGCGGAGCGGGTCAGGAAGCCTTTGTTGGCGGAGACATCCTGGAACACGACGGTGCGATAGAGGGGGTGCAGGTTCTTCTTCATGATGCTGATAGTATAGCAAATATTGGCCGTCGGGAAACGGTCATTTTCCGCCGAAATTGAACCACGAGAAGGGCCACTTCTTGGCGGACTTGGCCGGCTCGGGGGGGTGCTGCCGCGATCTCCCGGGTTGATGTGCTCGACTTTAATGCGGTAGCCGGCGACCGTGATGGCGAGCTTGCCAAAGCTGAGATGGGTCGCCGCCATGACGGACAGGACGAACCCGTCGGACGCCTTCGCAGCGGCCGGAGCGGCCGGGGGAGGAGCCGGATCCGCAGACGCCGCCGTCGCGAGCGCGAGAAGAAGGCCGGACAACGCCAAACGGGATGAGGGGGGCAGCTCCCCCTAGTGCAACCCCGCGAATTAATTTATCAAGGCGGGATTACTCTTTAATACCCAAATAATACTTTCCGCCGCCCTGACACGCGATGAATAGGAAGAGAAAACAGTAAACGACGGCCAATTCGCCCTGGTTAACGGCCGGGAAGAAATTTGAATTGAACTGGAATTTCCAGTGGAATTGGATGTAGGCCACGGCCATGGTGCCGCTGGCGAGGAAGGCCGCACCGCGGGTCTTGATTCCCAGGGCGATCATCAGGCCGCAGAAGAATTCGATGGCTCCGCCGAGCCCGATCTGGGACATCAGCGGGGGGCGCTCCGCGCCCAGGAACAGCTTTTGGGCGCCGTGAAAGGCGAACATCCAGCCCGTCATGAAACGCAGAGCCGCGTAGGTGTAGTCGGAAAAATATCTCAGCTTGTCCATGTCGGGTCCTCCGAGTCTCTCGTCAAATAGAACCAAAAAGCGGCGAGGATAAAAAAGGGCAGAGACAGCGCGGGGTTCATGGGGCTGTGCGCGATTGCCCTGAGCCGGTCCAAGGATATGAACTTATCGGCCACCACAGGAACGAACTCCGCGAGCGCGGCGTAGAAGGCGGCGGCGGGCAGGGTGAACGGAAGCGAGAGGAAGCCGACGAGAAGCAGGGCTTGGTGGTGCGTGTCCGCGTGGGGAGCGCCGAGAAGCGCGGTGACGAGGCACAGCGCGAGCAGACGGCCTTCGTGCTTTTCGCCGCGTGCGCGCAGGGCTTCACGCGCGTAGCCGCCGAGGAAGAGGATCGAGAGCGCGATTTTCAGCAAGGACGCGGCGGCGGGGCTGTTGATCCAGCCCGTCGCGTACGGCGACCATTCTAACAGGCGGTGCGCGAAGCCGGAGGCCGATTGATTGTCGTAGAAGGCCTCGATGCCAAGGGGCGAGAGAAGCCGCGGCCAATAGGCCGCCTGCGCGCTCCACGGCACGACGAGCCCCCCCGCGGCGAACAGGGCCAGAAACCAGACCACGCACCAGCCGAGCGCGTGATAGCGGCGGCGCAGGAGGAGGTGCAGGAGAAGCAGACCGAGGAACAGCTTGAGCCAGATCGCCACGGCTAGGAGCAGTCCCGCGACGGCGGGCTTCGGGCGCTGGTAATGCAGCGCGGCGGCGAGGCATAACAAAATCAACGACTCTGTTTGGCCGACGCGCAGTGAGAGGTACAGGGGATAAAACAGAAGAACCGCGACGAGCGCGGCGAGCCGCTTTTCCGGCGGCCACGCTTTCGTCGAGATCGCCCAAAACGCGAACACCGCCGCGTGGCTCAGAAGCTGGAACACGACGAAGGCCGCCGGGAAGCTCATGGCGCCGAAAGGCGCGAACAGGAACGCGGCGGGAGGCGGGTACATGTAGAAGAGAGAGCTGTCGCCGGGACGAAACGCGAGGAAGGCGTCGTAGATTCCGGCGCCGTGGCCTTGAATGACGGCGACGGCGGCGGCGTGAATGACCTTGAAGTCGAAGCCGTTCGCGAACAAGCCGCCGTACACGCCTTGGGATAGGTATCGGCCGAACGCCAGTATAAGAAGAAGCTGGAGCGCGAGCGGCGCACAGCGGGCGGCGTCGAGCCAGGGCCGGATCATGCGGGTATCTTATCTCATCCGGTTGTCCGACTTATCCACAAGAGCACCCTCAACTGTTGGCGCCAACAGTTGGACTCCGTCTTGTGGATAACGCGAATCGCTCGCCGCGATTTAGAGCCGCTTGAGGAAGGAGACGAGGCGCTCGTTGAACGCCGCCGGATTTTCCGCGTTTGAGAAATGGCCCGCGTCGGGAATGATGTGCAGCTCCGCCCCGGGAATGCGCGAGCGCATGACCTCGGACAGCGGCAGCGGAGTGATTTTATCCTGGGAGCCCACGATCACCGCGGTCGGGGCCGTGATCTTGGACAGGCCCGGCACCGCGTCGGGGCGCGCGGCCAAGGCAGCGAGCGCCACCATGACGGCCTCGGGCGAGGACTTCGCCGCGACGCCGCGCAGCAGGCCCATCGCCGCCTGGTTGACGACGGCGTCCTTTAGGAACGGCCCCAGGAACGCCTCAACTCCATTCTTGCGCACGAAGTCGATGGCGGCCGCGCGCTTGGCCTTGTTCTCGTTGGCGTCGGGCTCCGCGCGCGTATCGCACAGGACGAGGCCCGCGACGCGCTCGGGAGCGGCGGAGGCGATCTGCAAGGCCACATAGCCGCCCATGGAGAGGCCGACGAAGACGGCCTTGCCCTCGAAGGACCCGAGCACATCGGCGGCGGCGTGCTCGATCAGCCACGGCCCGACGAGAGGAGTACCCCCGAAGCCGCGCAGGTCGGGGATCAGCACCCGGAAAGATTTCAACGCCTCGAGCTGCGGCTCCCACATAGCACCCGACATCGGGAAGGCGTGGAGCAGGACGACGGGAAGGCCCTTGGGGTCGCCGGCTTCGCGCACGGTCAGCTTCATCAGCGTTTTCCTATTTTCGCGGCCGGGTTCACCGCCTTGCCGTTCTTGTCGCGCACCTCGAAGTGGAGGTGCGGGCCCGTCGAGATGCCCGTCGAGCCGACTCGGCCGATCATGGTTTTACCGCGCTGGACCATGTCGCCCACGCGCACCATGGTCTTCGACATGTGGCCGTAGCGGGTCGTCTCGCCGTTGTTGTGCTTGATGATGACGAGTTGGCCGTAACCGTCGTGCCAGCCGGCCTCGATGATGCGCCCGGAGCGGGCCGGATAGATCGGCGTGCCGTAAGGCTTGGGGATATCGAGGCCGTCATGCATGCGGCGGCGCTTGAGCACGGGGTGGTAGCGTGAGCCGAAGCGCGAGGAGATGCGCGGGAAGGCCTGCGACTCGAAGGGAAAGCGGTAGGTGTCGAAGTTCACGCGGATGCCGGGGAGCAGGACGCGGTCGCCGCGCTCGAACTCCATGGGCTCGAGCAAGGAGATGCCCGGAAAGCTGTTCGCCTGCACGACGAGCTCTTTGAAGCGCTTGCGCTCCTCGGCGCCCGACTTGAACTTCGCGATGATGGTGTCGAGCGTCTCCGAAGCCTTGCGGACCTCGTAGAGGAGGCCGTCCCCATTAAACACGGTCATGCGCATGCCCGGGTACATGAGGACGAACTCGTTGTTGTTGGTGGCCTGGAACGCGCCTAGGGTCGAGCCGTAGGCCTTGGCGAGGTTCCCGATGTAGCCTTCGCCCTTTTTCACGCGGTGCTCCGCGTGCACGATGCGCCGGGACTTGGCCAGGACCTCGGGACGGGGCTCGTCGGGACCGGGCGAGGTAAGAACGGAGAAGCGCTCGAAGGCGGCGTGCTCCGCCGAGCCCGATGCGATGACGGCGGCCCGGGCCGAGGTAGAGAGCAGCAGCAGCGAGAGGACGGCTTTGAGCATCAGCCGACCATGTTGGAGAGTTCCATTGATTTGAGGAACTCCTTGTTGGATTTGGTGGAAAGGATCTTCTCGCGGAGCAGGTCCATCGCCTCGACCGACGCCAGCGGAGCGAGGACCTTGCGCAAGATCCAGATCTTGTTGAGCTCGTCCTCGGTCATGAGCAACTCTTCTTTTCTCGTGCCCGTGCGGTTGATCTCGATGGCCGGGAACATGCGCCGGTCGGCGAGCTTGCGGTCCAGGTAGGCCTCGGAGTTGCCGGTGCCCTTGAACTCCTCGAAGATGACCTCGTCCATGCGCGAGCCCGTGTCGACGAGAGCCGTCGCCAAGATGGTGAGGGAGCCTCCTTCTTCGACATTGCGGGCCGCGCCCAGGAAGCGCTTCGGGCGCTGGAGCGCGGTGGCCTCGAGGCCTCCCGAGAGGACGCGCCCGGAGGACGGCGTGCAGGTGTTGTAGGCGCGGGCGAGACGCGTAATGGAGTCGAGCAGGATGACGACATCCTTCCCCAATTCGACCATGCGCTTGGCCTTCTCGAGGACCATCTCGGAAACCTGCACATGGCGCTCGGCGGGCTCATCGAAGGTGGAGGCGATGACCTCGCCCTTGATCGTGCGCTTGCACTCGGTGACTTCCTCGGGCCGCTCATCGATAAGGAGGATGAGGATGACCGTGCCGGGATGGTTCTTGGCGATCGCGTTGGCGATCTTGCCGAGGATGATGGTCTTGCCGGTCTTGGGGGGTGCTACGATCAGGCCGCGCTGGCCCTTGCCGATCGGGCAGATGAGATCGAGCAGTCGTCCGATGACCTCTTCGCGGGTCGTCTCAAGCGTGTACTTCGCGTCGGGGTGCAGCGGCGTCAGGTTGTCGAAGAGCGGGCGGTCCTTGATGGTCTCGGCGTCGATGCCGTTGATCTTCTTTACCTGAAGCAGCGCGAAGAAGCGCTCGCCGTCCTTGGGCGGGCGCACGAATCCCGCCACGGTATCGCAACGACGCAAGCCGAACTTCTTGATCTGGGATGGCGACATGTAGATGTCGTCCGGACCGGGCAGGTAGCTGTAGTCGGGCGAGCGCAGAAAGCCGAAGCCATCCGGCAGGATCTCAAGGACGCCCTCGTCGTAGATCATCCCATTGGCCTTGAGCTGGCCCTCGACGATCTTGGCGATGAGCTCCTGCTTCTTCAGGCCGCTGGTGCCCTCGAGCTTGAGCTCCTTGGCGATCGCGTTGAGCTCGGCCATGGTCTTCTTGGCCATCTCAGCGGTCTCCAGCGGCTTGAGCGCCGCCGCGGCGGCGGCCGTCGGCACCGAGGCGGGCGTCGCGGGGATCTTGGGGGTTTCCGGCATCTTAGTGGGGGTTTCCATTCGGCGTTCCTCTGTAAAGCAATGAAAGGCCTTCGTAATATTCGTTGATGGTCGTTGTCAGCGATTTGATGTCTTTGTCGTTATCGATGGTGACATCCGCCAATCTGCGTTTCTGCGACAAAGGCAGTTGAGCTTTTATCCGCGCGCGAGCCTCGTTGCCGTTAAGCTTATCTCGGCTCATAATCCGTTTCAGCTGTTTAGCGGGTTTACAGGCTATCACCATCGTCGCGTCAAATTTTTTCTGGAGCTTCTTTTCGAACAACAGCGGCACATCCACGACGACGACTCCGCGCAGGCGAGCCACCAGCTCATCCATTTCCTTCAATATTAACGGATGCGTCGCCTTCTCGAGCCCCAAACGCGCCCGCTTGTCGTTGAACACCACCCGCCCGAGCAAAGCCCGGTCGATCGAGCCGTCCGCCTTGAGCACGCACGACCCGAAATCCTTCAGGATGGCCTTATAGCCGGGGCGTCCCGGCTTGGCCTGCTCCTTCGCGATCTGATCTAGGCTCACCGTGGCGGCGCCCATGGTCTCGAAGGCCTTGAGGGCGGTGGACTTGCCGGTGCCGATGCCGCCGGTGAGGCCCACGACGAACCGCTTCGGCTTCAATGAGGCTTGTTCCTTTCGGAGTAGCGGGTCATGATCCCGCGCTCGTCGTCGGTGAGAGACTCAAGGCCGTCGGACAGTATCTTGTCGAGAATGCGGTCCACCTCGGCCATGTCGGCGTTGGCGGCGGGCGCCTTCGGCTTGGCGGCGCGCCGGGGGACGGGGCGCGGGGCGGGCTCCTCGTCCTCGGGCGCCGCGCTCGAGGCGCGGCGCCACAGGGCCTTGAGCTGGATCTTCACGACCCACCACCAGCGGATGTAGAAGTAGCCCGTGACCATGCCCCCGAGGTGGGCGAAGCGCGCGACGCCCGGCGAGGATCCGGAGGCGCCGGCGAAGAACTCGATGGCGCCGAACAGAATCGCCATGTGCGCGGCCTTGATCGGGATGAGGAAGTAGAGGTAGACGACGGCGTCCGGGTACAGCATGGCAAAGGCCACGAGGAGGCCGTACACCGAGCCGGAGGCTCCGATCACCGGGATCGTCGAGTGCGGCGCGAGTGCCAGGTGCGCCGCGGCGGCGCCGAGTCCGCACAGGAAGTAGTACTTGAGGAAATCCTTCTCCCCCCACTGCGACTCGACGGGCATGCCGAACATCCAGAGGGCGAACAGGTTGAAGACGAGGTGCCAGATGTTCCCGTGCAGGAAGAGGTAGGTGACAGGCTGCCAGAGCCAGCGCTGAAACAAGGCCTGCTGCGGGACGAGGCCGAACAGGTTGTGCAGGTCGGGCACGATCAGGCCGGCGACGAAGCCGACGACATTGGCGATCATGAGCATGCGGATCGCGGGCGGAAGGCTGCGGAAGTCGATCGGATCGTGGCGGAAGATACGGGTCACTTTAGCTTCTCCATGTCGTTCCAGTTCGGGCCGGCCTTGACCTCGGCGACGACGGGGACGCGAAGCTTCACCGCGGCCTCCATGACGCCCTTGACCCATTTCCCGAACGCCGGGACCTCGGCCTTGGCCACCTCGAAGACGAGCTCGTCGTGGACCTGCAGGAGCATGACCGCGCCGTGGCTCGCCTTCGCGGAGGCTTTGGCGATGTGGAGCATCGCGATCTTAATGATGTCCGCGGAACCGCCCTGGATCGGGGTGTTGCGCGCGGCGCGTTCGGTGAACTGGCGTACGGCGGCATTTTTCGCCGTCAGCTCCGGAAGCCAGCGCACCCGGCCGA
>Ga0163144_10006406_pt1 | contig 25970 bp, 21 predicted proteins | sample OliLak19BULKMAT1_FD_123175 | JGI IMG/M metagenome (GOLD analysis project Ga0163144, IMG submission 123175) | Freshwater microbial mat bacterial communities from Lake Vanda, McMurdo Dry Valleys, Antarctica - Oligotrophic Lake LV.19.BULKMAT1 | ecosystem: Environmental > Aquatic > Freshwater >...
AACGGTCACCGCCTCCTGCTCCACATGCTCGACGGGGCGCACCTCGGCCGGGAGTTCCGGCGCCGCGTCAATGATGGGTTGTTGGACCTGATCGCTCGAGGGCACCTGCACGTCCGGAAGGAAGTCGAACTCCCGCTCGGGGCCCGGGATGGTCATCGCCCGTGGTGGCGAAGCGGGAAACGCGCCGCAGGCGATCATCAGTGCCGCGACGAGCAGGGCCGCAGCGAGCAACGCCGGAGCGAGGAGGCGCTCCGATTCCTGCCGAAGCCGACGGGACGGCAGTTCGACGAACGACTCGTGACGCAAGATAGCGGCGGTCATGGCAATCCTTTCCGCGCGTGGGAATCCCACGGGCTCACCACGGACCGGAGGGTCCGAGGCAGGGCGCCCGACCGAACGAGAACGGGCGCACAGGCCTCCGTGAGGAGTCCTGCACGCCCGGTACGACGATGCGACTGGAACTAGTCCGCTGATCGCGCGAACCGGCCCAAGGGCCGGTCCAAGTCGACTAGTGGAGGCTGAACTTGACCGGCACGGCGACCCACACCGCGACGGGCTTGTTATTGCTGAGCGCCGGCTTGAACACCCACTGGCGCACGGCATTCTTCGCCGCGTCATCCAGCATCGGGATGCTCTTGGTCACGCGCACATCACGGACCTTGCCGTCCTTGCCGACCAGTGCCTGTACCTGCACGGTGCCGTCGACACCGGCCTCACGCGCCAGGTCGGGGTACTGTGGAGGGATGCGCGTTACCGCCTCGGGAAGCTCTTCGACATAAACGTACTCACCGAACTTCGGCGTGTCGTCCGCGGCCGGAGGTGCAACCACGATCTGGTTGCCATCACCTTCGGTGCTCACGCCAGGCGTGGAAGCCGACAGTTCTTCCTGCGACATGATCGTCTGCTCGGGCGGAGCCTCGGCATCGGGCACCGGCACCGGGATCGCCGCAGCCGGCGCTGCGGCGGCCGGAGCCACCGCGACCTGCTCGGGGGGTGTGTCGTTGGTGAGCGGCGGGGGCGCGGCGAGGTCACTGACCTGCATCTGCACCACCGGGATGGACTCCGCCTGTTTCGCGATGATGAAGTTGGTCAACGCGAACGCCAGCATGATCCCCACCACGGTCGCGATGCCCGCGAACGTGGCCTTGAACATGTAGCGCTGGGCCACTTCCATGAGGTCAGGCGCCCCGTAGGGCATGAACTCATACAGAGTCACGGAAGCGGCTTTGTTCTTCGGTTCGCTCACAGCGCTTCCACCTCCTTCTTCTCTTCGGGAAGCAGCGGATTGATCGAGAACTTGCCCAACTTGGCCTTGTGCAGAGCGTCCAGCGACTGGACCATGTTGTCGAACTTGGTTTCGCGGTCGAGCTTCACCGAGATGACCATTTCCGACTGCCCTTCGAAGGGCTTGAGCACATCGGCCAGATGCGCCACATCACTACGCACGAACGCATCGGTTATTCCGCGCCGCCAGTACAACCGGTCATCCGCCAGGATGCGGATGGTGATGACCTTGGAAGCGGCGATGTCGATCTTCGCGTCCTGATCGGGCGGAAGATTGATCTCGAGCGCCTGTGGCGTGCGGAAAACGGTCGTGACCATGAAGAAGATGAGGAGCAGGAAAGCGATATCGACCATCGGCGTCATGTCGATACGGATACCGACGCGACGCTTCTTGCGGCCGCCGAATGCGCCCTTCTTCTTTTTGCCAGACCCTCGGTCTGGGGTGTCCACCATTCCCATAATGTCCCTCTCCCTTCAAAGGCGTGTTCAGGCCGCTACTGCTCTGCGGGCTTGTTGCTGAACGCGTTGTTCCCGCCCTTGAGGTTGGTCTGCACGTTGAACCGCGTGGCGTTGGCCTCCTGGAGCCCCAGGATCATGTCGGCCATGACGCCATAGGTGGCATCTTTGTCCATCTTGAGCAGCACGCGAGCAGCCGGATTCGCCGCGCGCGCCGTCTTGAGTGCCAGACCGAGGTCGGTCTGGAGCGTCGCGGGATTCAACTCCTGCGTCAGTTCCTCGCCACCCTTGCGGTAGATGACCTTGACGGTCGGCGTCGCGGTGATCGAGATGGTGATCACGTCCGACTCCGGTGACTTCGCGGGTGACGACGAGTCGGGAAGGGTGATCTTGTCCTTCTCCGGTGGCTTGAACTGCGTCGTACACATGAAGAAGATCAGGAGCAGGAAGGCGATATCGACCATCGGCGTCATATCGATGCTGATACCGATCCGTCGTCTTTGCTTGCGCATGAGCGTTCCGCCCTATCTCACTTCTTCTCGGCGGCCGACGCCGTGAGGAGCTGGAGCACCTCGTACGACGCCTCGTCGATCATGTAGTTGAAGGAGTCGACACGCGTCACGAACACGTTGTACATGACGATGCCGATGATGGCGACGAGGAGCCCCCCGGCCGTGTTCACGAGTGCTTCCGAGATACCGACGGCCAGCTTGCTGGCGTCAACGGCGCCGGACTGGCCGAGCGCGGCGAACGAACGGATCATACCGACCGTGGTGCCGAGCAGCCCGACCATGGTGCCGATCGAGGCGATGGTCGACAGCGCGATGAGATTGCGCTCGAGCAGCGGGGTCTCAAGGCCACTGGCTTCCTGGATGGCGGCCTGGGTCTCGGCGACGATCTTGTCCTTGGGCGCATTCTCATGACGGAGGTTCATATAGCGGTCGAGGCCCGCACGCATGACATTGGCCGCCGAACCGCGCTGCTTGCCGCAGAGCTGGATCGCACCTTCGAGATCGCCCGCGTGCAGCTTCTTGCGGACGCCGTTGAGGAAGTCCGGCAGCGAACCCGTTCCCTGAGCCTTCTTGAGACTCCAGAGGCGCTCGATCACGAATGACACCTGCAGGATGAGCAGCCAGATCAGGAGGGCGACGAGCGGGCCGGCCTTCTTGATCTCATTGCCGAACTCACCGATGAACAACTGCATGTTCGCCCAGATGAGGAACGAGACCACCAGCGAAAGAAGGAAGCCCAAAGGCACCAGATAGCGATTCATGGATTGAAGATCCTCCGTTGTTCGTCAAGCGCCGAGTCATCGGCGACGGCGCCTCGAAGTGTTCATGTGGTGGACCAGTGGCCCCCACTCGGCGGACCCGTTCGGGCGAACGGGACCAGTTTCAGTATTGCGACTACTTCCGGCCCGGTCCGCCGGTGTTACTTACTCGGCCGCCATCGCGAACGAAGCGATGGCCAACTCCTCGGTGTCGTGATGATCGAACACCATGATCAGCTTGGTCATGATGAAGAGATCCTTGAGCCGCTTGCCGAGACTCGACAGTTTGATCTCCCCACCCCTGCTCTTGTAGTTCGCGAAACCGCGCATGAGGGCACCCAGGGCGACCGAGTTGAGAGCTTCGCACTCACTCATATCGATCACCAGACGCTGATTGCCGGCAGCAGCTTCGTCCATCACCGCCTTCTCCAGCTCATCCGTCTCCCGGTCACCGTAGAACCGACCCTTGAGGCCCAGGACCACGATGCTTCGGACTTCTTTGCGCTTCACGGCCATCACGACCTCCTCGACGGATACTGGTGCTTCAGACCTGTTCGCGTTCGGCGAAGCTGGCGATGGCCTGCTCTTCGGTGGGGTAGACATCGAAGACCATCGAGAGTTTCGTGATCACGAAGATGTTCTCAATGCGCTTGTCCACTGCACAGAGTTTCATGTGGCCGCCCCGGCGAACGTAGTTCGAGTGCGCCGAGATCAGCACGCCAAGGGCCGTGGAGTTCAAATGCTGAGTCTCACTCAGGTTGATGATGAGATGCTTGTTCCCTTCATCTCCGAGCGTCTGGATGGCCTTCTGCAGCTCATCCGTTTCCTCACCACCCGTGAGGTAACCCTTCGGCGCGAGGATCGTGATCGTGCCGACCACGCGACTCTTCAGCGATGCCATCCCAGTCCTCCCTGTCCGGTGCCAGCACCGGACCTCACCTATGTTCCAGTCAGGGCCGCGAGGCCCTGTGCGTCAGACTCCGAGCATCTTGAGACCCCTGACCGCGTCCTGCTGCCCGGGCTGGATCGCCAGAGCCTTGCGGTAGATCTCGACTGCTTTCGGCTTGTTGCCCGAGTTCTGGTAAGCCTGCGCCAGCCACACGAGCGTAGCAACGTTCTTGTCATCGAGCTTGACCGAGTTGTCGAGCAACTGGATCGCGCCATCCCAATTCTTCTTGAGCAGCTGGTGGAACCCCAACTGCTGATACGCCACGGCAGCATTCTTGCCGGTCGTGTCGATCACCGTGACCTGCGTGAACGCTACATCCGAAGCAGCGATCGAGTCAGCCTGGACCAGCGTGACGCCGAGCCAGAAGAACCGATCCGCTTTGGTCGGAGCCAGCACCGTGGCCTGACGCAGAGCCGCCAGCGCTTCGGGAAGCTGCTTCATCTCCTTGTAGGACAATCCAGTGTAGTAGTAAGCCTCGTCGGAGTTTGGGTCAAGAGCCAATCGCCGTGCGAAGACCCCGACAGCACCCGGATAGTCCTTCTGGCGGTACTTCAGCTTGCCCCACTCCACCAGCGCGACCTTGGCCTCGTTGGACGTGGAATCCTTATCCACCATGCTTCGGTACACCGAGTCGGCCGCAGACACATTGCCGAGGATCGCGTGCACCTGGGCGATGCGGAAGAAATCCGAGCTCTCGAGATCCGCCTTGCCATAAGCGTCCAGCGCCTTGGCCCAGTCCTTCTTCTCGACGTAGGCGCGCCCGAGGATGCGGTACGCCTCCTTGCTCTTGTCGCCGAGCGAGACAGCCTTGGACAGCGCCTCGACCGACTCGTCCTTGAGCTTCAGGAAGTAGTAGTCGCGTCCAAGCAGACTCCATCCCTTGGGGTCGTTCGGCATCATCTGGGTGTACTTCTCGAGGAATGGACGAGCATCCGCGTAGCGACGCGAATCAGCCGGACCGGACAGGTAATAGAGATTGCCGAGCGAGAGCTGTCCCGCCGGGAACTCCGGATCCATCTCGACCACGCGCTTGAACTGCTCAAGCGCCTCGTTGTAACGCTGGTCGTAGTAGAACGCTTGTCCGAGCGCGTGGCGCAGCTCGGCATCCGTCGTGTCGAGCGAAACAGCCTTCTGCAGGTTGTCCACCGCGAGCGCGCCGATCCCGCGTTTCACGTAGAACTCGCCAAGCGCACGATTGGTGTACGGATCCTCGGGCGCGGCCTGTTGGGCTTGCGTGAAATAGATGCCAGCATCGCGCAAGGAGTCGCGCGACATTTCGGCATTCCCGAGCGCGACGAGGAAACGCGGGCGCCACTTGGTGCCCCAATTGAGCCCCGGGTTGAGCGCCGCGACGGCCTCAGCGTGCTTGCCGAGCTGTACGTAGCAATCCCCCAGCGCGAGCAGTGCCTCGGGGAACTTACGATCGAGTTCGGTGGCGCGCTGCAGCTTGGGCACCGCGTTCGCGTAGTCACCTTGACGGCGCAGCACTTCGCCCAAGCCGTAATGCGCCATCGCGAGATTACCGTCCATCTTGAGGGCGGTCTCGAATGCCTCCTGCGCCTTGGCAAGCTGCCGCTTGCGCAGGTACACCTGACCGACACCAGCGCGCCCCTCGGCATAGCCTTGGGACGAGGCCTTCTCGAAGCTCTGCAGCGCCTGATCCAACTGCCCGGCCGCGAAGGCCGTGCGCGCGTCCTTGAGGTCATCCGCCGAAGCCGAAGAAGCGGCGACGATACAAAAAGCGGTGACGACCATGACGATGGCTCGGCGGATCCCGGTCTCTCGGATTCGGAGGTTGGTGTTCATGGCGTGAGGGTCTTCTCTCCTGTCAGTGGGTGCTGATCAACGGGGAGCGTCGAACGAATCGGACCGGCACCGCGGTGGGAACCAGGCCGGCTTCATGCACGAGCAACTGCCCGGGCCGGCTCGTGACGTAGGTGACGAATCCACCCGCCAACGGCGCGCCGGAAGTCCGGACGTAGAGATTGCAGTACCGCGTGAGAGGATAGGTCCCCTCGTAGACCGTTTCCGCATCCGGCTTGGCATAGGGCAGGCCGATCACGGGCGAGACCCTGAGCGCTCGCACGCCGCTGCTTCCGACTGCCGCGAGGGATATGTAGGCGATGGCGCCGGGAGTGCGGCGCACGAAATCGATGGCGGCCGAGTCGTTCGGAACGGTCTGCGAAGGCGTGGTGATGGCGCGCTCCTCGAGGACCTGCTGCACGAATGCGCGCGCAGGATCGCTATCGAGAGGCTGCACCACCGGCACCACCCGTCCGTCCCCACCGAGAACATCCCAGCTTGTGACCTCGCCGCGGTACACCCGACGGATCTCTTCGACCGCGAGATTCTCGATGCGGCTCTTCTCGTTCACGATCATGCAGATGCCGTCGCGAGCGAAACGGTAGCCTTCGAGTTCGATTCCACCTTGGACTGCCACGCTGCGTTCCTCCGCTTCCAGGTCCCGCGCGACCGCGATGATGTCCGCGCGCGCGCCGAACAGCTCACCCACCGCCTGACGGGAGCGCCCCGCTCGGATCTCGATCGTGGCCTTGGGATACAGGGCCATGAACGTCTGGACTTCCCGAGCCATGAGGCCGTTCAACTCGGGAGCCACGACGAGTGTGATACGCCCACTGTCGAGGGAATCTTCCACCTTCTGGGGGGAACGTTGCTTCGAGCAGGCCGGGAGCAGCAGAAGGCCTAACGCGAAAGCGAGCCAGACCGGTGGGAGGACTCGACCGGTGGCCCGGAGAACGAAGTGCCGCAAGTGTATGGAGGCGCCCCGCATCATGTCAATGACAGCCTTCCGCAAGGGGTTGCCGACCCAACGGTCCAAGCTTCCCGCATGGGTGATGAAGGACGTGCGAGCCTAGGGAGGGGCCAATGGACTGTCAAGAATCCGTACCCTTCCCTTGGGACGCCTGTCAGGGCGTCAGGCGATTCAGCATGCGAGGGAACGCGATGCTCTCGCGTACATGATCCAGCCCGGCGATCCACGCCAGCGTCCGCTCTGTTCCGATGCCGAAACCCGCGTGAGGGACCGAACCATATCGTCGCAGGTCCTTGTACCACTCGAAGGCGGCCTGCGGCAGTCCATGCTCATCGATGCGCGAGGTGAGCAGGGGCAGCGACGACATGCGCTGTCCGCCACCGATGATCTCGCCATAACCCTCGGGTGCGAGGCAATCGCAAGACAGGCACAGCTTGGGGTCCGCCGGATCCGGCTCCATGTAGAACGCCTTCACCGCGGCGGGATAGTTGGTCACGAAGATCGGGGTGTCGTAGCGCTCGGACAGCGCCGTTTCGTCGGGTGAACCGAAGTCGTTGCCATGCTCGAATGGCAGCCCCATGTCGTGCAGCATCTGGACTGCATCGTTGTAATGGACTCGGGGGAACGGGCCCACGATCTTCTCGAGCTTGGTGGTATCGCGCTCGATGCGTTTGAGTTCCTCGGCTCGGCGCTCGAGCACGCGGCCGACGGTGTAGACCAACAACCGCTCCTCGAGTGCGATGACGTCGTCGAGAGTGGCGAACGCCCACTCCGGCTCCATCATCCAGAACTCGATCAGGTGGCGACGCGTCTTGCTCTTCTCGGCGCGGAACGCCGGCCCGAAGCAATACACGCGGCCCAGCGCCATGGCTGCGGCCTCCATGTACAGCTGCCCGCTCTGCGAGAGATACGCCTTCTCATCGAAGTACTCGGTCTCAAACAGGTTCGAGGTTCCCTCGCAAGCACTCGGCGTGAAGATGGGAGCATCGACCAACGTGAAGCCCTGACCATCCATGAAGTCACGGAAGCTCGCGACGATCTCGGCCCGCAGCCGCTGGATCGCCGCCTGGCGCGGAGCGCGTAGCCACAGATGACGATGATCCATCAGGAAATCGACGCCGTGCTCCTTGGGGGTGATCGGGTATTCCTCGGCAAGCGAGATCAACTCAAGCGCCTGCAACCCCATCTCGACGCCACCCACCTGGCGTGTGTCGGCCTTGAGCACTCCGCGCACGATCACCGACGACTCCTGCGTGAGCGTCGTCATCACTTCCCATGTCTCGGGCGAGACGTCCTTGAGCCCCGCGACACACTGCAACTGTCCCGTGCCATCGCGCAGCACGAGGAACTGCACCTTCCCACTGGAGCGTCGGTGCGTCACCCAGCCGCGAATCTCGACGACCTCGCCGATCCGGCGTGCGGCGTCCTGGATGGTGACCCAGGCGGGAGTGCTTTCGGGGATGCTGGCGCTCATGCAGGCCTCCGGCGGGCGCCACGGCACCCGGTGACGAACCCTCCACCAGCGGCTCGGGTGGCGGGCACGATGGACCGGCGCCGACCATGGGAAAGCGGCGCCGGAGATGCTTCTCAAGCAGCGGAAATGCCCCGCCGATAATGGTTGGGAACGCGCGGCAAGTTAGGAGCGGACCACCGGAGTGTCAAGGGAATGCGCCGAATGATCGTGCCCCGACGTCCAGCCGAATCCACCTCACGGTACTCCATCGGAGTGCCCTGGGTCGCGCGCGAGCGCCGTCCGTCGCCATGGTCGGCAAAGCTCGGCCTGCGGCTGCTGTGGACCGTGCTTCTCACCCTTGCATTGAACGCGATCAGCTTCGCCCAAGAAGTCGTTCCCTCAACCGATCCGGGCACGGTTCCCGTCGTCACATCGCAGACACCGACGCAGACGGCAGTGGTGAATGCTCCTGCGCGCCGCGAGGTCCCGCCCGCTCCCGTTCGGGTCGCCCCGGTGCCGCCCTCCGACCTGCGCGATGTGCAGGCTTGGGTGAACTACAAGCAGGCTCGCCACCTGTCGGCGCTCCCCACGGAAGCCCGACTGTTCTATCGACGCGGACTCACCGCCAAGCTGGCAGGGCAGGACGCCGCCGCCATTCGCTGCGTGCGTGGCGCCTCGGAACTGGATCCCACGTTCGTCGAGCCACACCTGACCATCGCCTCATGGTTGCTCACGCGGGACCCCAGTCAGGCGCTGCTGCAGTACGCAACGGTCCTCGAGCTGTTGCGTCAGGACTTCAACCTGCAGCTCGACCTTGCCGCGAACCTGTTCCTGCTCGCGGGTCAAGCGTTGTTCGCAGGCCTGCTGTTCGCCGGTTTGCTCATCGTCTGGTTGCGCCGCGATGACTTGACTCACATCTGGCAGGAACAACTCGGACTCCTCACCTCGCCGACGACCGCGCGCTGGTGGGCGTTGTCCTTCCTCATCCTGCCCTTCGTGGCTGGATTCGGACTTGCCTTGCCCACGCTGATCTGTCTGGGTTTGATGTGGCAGAGCCTGCGACTGCGCGAACGCGCCCTGTTCGTGATGCTCGCGCTCGCGGTGGCGACCATGCCGCTGACGCTGCGGGTCGTCGAACGCATGGCACTCGGTCTTGATACGACGAACGCTCCGTTCCACGGAATCACCACACTCGAGAACGAGTCCTATTCGGCTGCGCGAGCGGCGAGTCTGAGGGCGGCGGCAGCCGAACATCCGGACGATGCGTTCGTGCAGTTCGGACTCGCCTGGGCAGCGCGGCGCGGGCACGATCTGGCGACCGCGGAATCGGCCTATCGCGAAGTTCTGCGGATCTGGCCCGACGACTCCCGTGTGCTCAACAATCTCGGCAACGTCCTCGCGGTGCAGGGCCGCACTGAGGAAGCGCTCATCGCATATAAGAAGGCCGGCGACGTCGACCCCACGAATGCCGCGGCGTGGTTCAACGCCTCGCAGATCTACACGCAACGCTTTGAGTACCAGCTCGCGACCGATGCCCTCTCGCGTGCCTCGGCGAGCCAGTTCGAGATGGTCAAGTCCTACCAATCGCAGGCGACCGATGATGGATTGTTGCCTCTGGTCGATCAATGGCTCGAGCCCAAAGCCTTCTGGCGCGCGCTTTGGGACGCACCGCTGGGAGCCGACCTGCGCGGCGCCATCCCGATGAACCTGCGCACTCACATCGAGACCTCAGGATGGCCGTTCAGCATCCTCACGGTCATTCTCGCTGCGCTCGCTCTTTTCGTCAGCAATTGGTTGGCCAAGCAGCTGCCGCTTCGCCAATGCAGCAACTGTGGCCGCACCGTGTGCCGGCGCTGTGCGCAACGCCGTCGCGAGCACGCGCTATGCCCGTCGTGTGCCCAAGTCGAAGCCCAGGCCGAGACACAGGACTTCTCGCGTTTGCTGCTGCTGCAGGTACGCAACAAGCACACGCGCCGTGCGCATTGGATCCGCACCGCGGTGGCATCGGTGGTGCCGGGCTACGGCTTGCTCGCACACCGGCACGTCTTCACTTCCGTGTTCCTGCTGGGCACCACGTGGGTGCTGGCGCAGCTTTGGTTCGGCTACGCTCCCCCATTCGCACTCGAGCCTCGACTGACGGTGCCGGGTGAGGAAATCCCCATTGTCCTCATCGCCGGCGTTTTCGTTGGCGTGCAGTTGCTGTCCCTGCTGGGGTACTTCCACCAGAGTGCGAAAGAACGCGATCGTGAGGCCGCGCTCGCGGCTTCACAGCGTGGCCGGATCACCCAGTCCACTCGCCGTGTCTCGGCGATGGCCGCGTAAGGGATCACATGGCACTCCAGGGCAATCTGCGCGACTTCTCCGCGACCGAGATCCTCCAGCTGGTGGGTGGCCAGAAGAAGTCCGGCTGCCTGATGCTCGAGTGGAACACCGAGCGTGCCGTGGTGTGGGTGAACGAGGGCCGCATCGTCTCAACGCGTCCGCCTGGGATGACAAAGGATGATCCGCTGTTGGCGTTCCTGCGCAAGGCGCACCGCCTTTCGGACGAGCAGTATCGCGGCATCTTGACGATCCAGAAGGAATCGCATCGCGACCTCGAGGACCTGCTGCTCAACGGCCGCTACCTCGACGCACAGGAGCTCACCGTCTACGTCGAGCGCCAGATCCTCGATGACCTGATGCGCGTCGTGCGCTGGGATAGCGGCACCTACCGGTTCGACCCGAACTGCAAGTGGCCCAATCCCCCACTCGTCATGATGAGCATGGAAGGCGCTATGATCGAGGCGGCCCGCCGCGTCGATGAGCAGAAGCGCTTCGTGCAGCAGTTCAAGGATCCCTACCAGCTGCTGGGCGTGCGCGACCTTCCTGACCCGGACGAGCCACTCTCCGAGGAAGAGCGCGAGCTGTTCGGCATCATCGATGGCACCCGGACGGTCGCCGAGATCGTCGAGCAGGCACCACTCTCGGAGTACGAAGCCTACGAGGCATTGCAGCGCATGCTCGACTCCGATTGGGTTGAGTTCGTGGGTCGACGCGATCCCGGTTCCAGTGCCCCGGCGCCTGTTCCGGTCCTCAATGAGTCGCGTCCGAACGGCGGAATCGCGCGAGAACTGGTCGTGGCCGCCGCGGTGATCGCGACCTTGCTCGGACTTCGCTTCACCAGTCAGATCGTGACCACCCGCGCGCACGCCCCGCTGCGAAACGACGTCTTCGCGGCCGCACAAGTGCGGGACCTGCGCTATGCGCTCGACCTCTACCACCGCGAGCGTGGGAACTATCCGCGCCGGCTCGACGAGCTGGTCGAGGATCGCTGGGTCGGCCGCGACCAAGTGCAGATGTCAGGTTACCTCGTGCATTACCGCCCGGTTGCGGATGGTCAGGACTACACGCTGAACCTGCAACCCGACCGCTGAGGCGAAGGCGTGACGCCTATAGGGCGTTGCGCTGTTCCTCGCGCGAGACGAACCACTCCGCAGCCTCGAGCAGGGTATCGAAAACCCGGTCAGGCGCCGGGTACGCGCCGTCGCCGATGAGCTCCTCCTCTTTGCGACCATAGCCGGTACGGACCAGCACTCCCGTGCCTTCGATCGCGTGGCCTGCTGCGGCGTCGAGGCGCTTGTCGCCGATCATCACCGAGGCACGGAGCACCAACTGGAGATCCTCGGCAACACTCTCGAACAACTGCGTGCCCGGCTTACGGCAGGCACAGCCTGCATCGGGCGCATGCGGGCAGAATCGGATCGCGTCGAGCTCAACACCCTCCGCGCGTAGTTGGCGTCGAAGCCCCGCCATGACGTCGTGCGCGCGAGCAAGCGGGAACTTCCCCCGTCCCACTCCCGCCTGATTCGAGATCACGACGACCGGGTGCCCGCAGGAACGCAGCAGGCGCAGCGCCTCCGCGACACCCGGAATCAACTCGAGCCCGGCTGGGTCCGACAGGTAGCCGCGTTCCACGATCAACGTCCCATCGCGATCGACGAATGCCGCGGATCGAGTGGCGGCGCCACGACTGCGAGCGAGCGAGCGCTCGAGGGCGCGCTCCAGGATGTCCGTATCGGGATGCGTCGCATCCGGCATGTCGGCCGCCGGCGCGCTCGACCAAAGCGCAAAGCGCTCGAGGGGGAGGCGATCCCCAACGGCATCACGCAACAGCCCAGCCTCGGACTCCTCCGAAAGCGCCAGTGTGTAAAGCGACTCCCAGCCCCAGCGCTCCCAGAAGCTCCAAGCACGCAACTCGGCGGCTGACAAGTGCAGCACCATGGCGCCCGCCCGCGCGCTGCGACCCAGATCGGATACTCGCCGCGGGTGCGCCGCACCGACCACGACATCGGCCGCGATCTCGCGTGCGCCAACGTCACCGAGCGCACGGATGCCCGGCATCTGGGGCGCACCCGGTCCACTCCACACCACGTCCTGTCCCCGCAGCGCCACGCCTGCGAGTGCCATACGGAGCCGCGGGAGCGATGCCACCGAGTCGCCATGGACAATGAGCTTCATGCCACCTCCGCGTTCGGCGATCCGGCGGTAATCGCCGCGCGGACCACTTCGCTGACGGCCACCGCGGCCAGACATCCGTATCCGATGCGACAAGTCCGCTGGAAGCACGGGCTGCACATGGGTGGGTGCTGGATCACCTTCACGCGCGGACCGAGCGGCGCCGTCCACGCGCTGCTGGTGGAACCGAAGATGCAGACCGTGGGTGCCCCAGTGGCGGCCGAGAGATGCGCAAGACCCGAGTCATTGCACACCACGACGCGCGCATTCGCGCACAGTGCCGTCTGAATCGCGAGCGACGTGCGGCCGGCCAGGTTGGCGACCCCGTCACCCCCCGACCTTGTGACCTCCTCGCACACGTCGCGATCGGCTTCCGCGCCGCTCACGAGCACGCGCCAACCCTGTTCGCGCAGGGCGCGAGCCGCTGCGGCGAAACGTTCCACGGGCCAGCGCTTGGCTGGACCGTAGACCGCGCCCGGACCGAGGATCGCGTAGGGCCCTTCGCCGGAAAGCATCCGCGCGGCGTCGAGGGCGGACGCGGGTGGGAACAGTCGAGGGACTTCGACCGCCGGCACATCCCCCACCGCTTCGAGCAAGCGCAGGTACTCGCGTGAGAGATGCAACTCGCCCCGTTGCGGCCGGTCGATCGGGTGCGTGAGCAATACATCGCGCAGGTCGCCACGGAACCCCACTCGCGTGTGAGCGCCGCTTCTCCATGCGAACCACGCGGTGGAGAACGAGGGCGGGCAGAGCAGCGCCGCTTGGGGCCGGTCGGCGCGCACGGCTGCGAGCGCCGCAGCGGGTTCCTCGGTCGAGACCGCGCGCTCCCAGAGTCCGTCGGCAGCGAGGAGATCGAGCAAGGAGCCCGGTCCAACAGCGGTCACGCGCGCCTGCGGATAAGCATGGCGGAGTGCGAATGCGAAGGGACGCGCCATGAGCGCGTCCCCTAGCCAATTGGGCAACCGCACGAAGATGCGTGCGAAAGATGCGGCGCCCGTCGTCATCCGATCAGTACGAACGCGCGAACAACGCCACGCGGTGCCCCGGCTTCTCGAGCGATGCGAAGCGCGAGAGGTCGAACGGCATGCAGCGCAGCGTCGCACCGCACTTCTCCTTGATCTCCGCCTCGAATGCCGCGCTCCCGTCCCATGCCACTGCCACGAATCCACGACGGTCGGCCGCGAAGTGCGCAATGACTTCTTCCTTCGACTGAGCCAGCAGCGTGGACTGGTCCCGGAAGTCCTTGGCCTGCTGAAAGAGTGCGGCCTGCACCTCGGCGAGGATTGCCGGCAATCGCGTCGCGAGCTGGTCGAACGGGATGCTTTCTTTGCCCCGATCCACGCGACGCACGCTCATCACCGCGTTGCTCGCCACATCCTTGGGACCCACCTCGAGCCGCACCGGGACGCCACGCATCTCGTACTCGTTGTACTTCCAGCCCGGGCTGTATTGATCGCGGTCGTCGATGTGCAGCCGGACCTTGTCCCCGATCGCAGCCTTCACCTTCTGCACGAACTCGTTCACGCCCGCGCGATCCTCTTCCTTGCGCCAGATGGGCACCAGGACCGCCTGGATCGGCGCGACATTCGGCGGCAGACGCAGCCCCTGATCATCGCCATGGGTCATGACGATGGCGCCGATCAACCGCGTGCTCACGCCCCATGACGTTTGCCAGACGTACTGCCGCTTACCCTGTTCGTCCTGATACGTGATGTCGAACACCTTTGCGAAGTGCTGCCCCAGGTGGTGTGAGGTGCCCGCCTGGAGCGCCTTGCCGTCCTTCATGAGGGCTTCGATCGTGTACGTGTCCTGCGCGCCAGCGAAACGTTCGGCATCGCTCTTCTTGCCCGCGTACACCGGAATGGCCAGCTCGTTCTCGACGAAGTCACGATAGACCTCGAGCATGCGCAGCACTTCTTCGCTGCACTCCTGCTCGGTCGCGTGCGCGGTATGCCCTTCCTGCCATAGGAACTCTGCCGTGCGCAGGAACAGGCGAGTGACCTTCTCCCAGCGCATGACATTCGCCCACTGATTGATGAGCACCGGCAGATCGCGATAGCTCTCGATCCACTTGGAGTACATGTGCCCGATGATCGCTTCGCTCGTCGGCCGGATCGCGTAGCGCTCCTCGAGCTCCTCCTTGCCGCCATGCGTGACCCACGCACACTCCGGGGCGAAGCCCTCGACGTGGTCGGCTTCGAGCTTCAGCAGCGACTCGGGGATCAGCAAAGGGAAGTAGGCATTCTGGTGCCCCGTTGCTTTGATCCGGCGATCGAGCAGCGCCTGCATGTTCTCCCACAGCCCATAGCCATACGGCCGGATCACCATGGAACCGCGCACGGGCGAGTAGTCTGCGAGCTGCGCCTTGCGGACCACCTCGTTGTACCAGCGCGAAAAGTCGTCGGATTGGTCGGTGAGATCCTCGACGAACTGCTTCTTGGACGACGGCTCGCTCACGGCGGTACTCCTGAAGTAAGGCCCGCCGAGGGAGGACGGGCCGATGGGACGTGTCGGATGAGGATGCAGTCTAGGCCACGTCCGCGCGGCCCCACAAGCGACCCCAGTGACTCACCGCAAGAGCACGACGCGGCGTGTGAGTCGACGGCCATCCGATTCCAAGTGCACGAAGTAGATCCCCTCCCGCACTGCGCCCGCCTCCCACGGGAGATCCTCCGCCCCCGCCGCATGAAGTCCATCCCAGAGGCGTGCGACTTCGCGTCCGCTGACGTCGAGCACGCGCAGCCGGACGCGCGCGGGATGATCCAGCTGGAATCGCACCGGCACGCGGGCAGTCGCGAGTCCGGGCACCTCGAGGGAGAACCGCGCGGTCGCATCCGGACCGGCTGCCCCGACCACATCCAGTACTTCGATGCGTCGCGACGCCTCTTCCTCACGACCCAGTGGATCGCGAACCCGGACCACGAGTTCGACCGGCTCGGAAGCACGCAATTCGAACGAGAGTCCCGTTCCGATCTCCGTCCGCTGTCCCGTACCGGGGTCGCGATGCCACCATTGGACCTCGAATGGTCCGACGCCGCTGACGTTGGCCACGAACACGCCGGGCTCACGTGAGCTGATGACATTTGGACCCAGAAGCCCGACTTGCGGCCATAACACATTGAGGAAGACGCCCGCGTTGAGCGTGGACCCCCATGATGCCCGCGCCGTCAGCTCGACGAGGACATCGGTCGTGAATGCGACATCGAGTTGTCGACCAACGCCCAACGATTCGGAGACTCCGACGCACGGGGCGGATCCGCAATAGGGCCGCACTCTCCAACGCAGATCGAGCGAGTCCAGCCAACTGGTGCCGATCGCACGCAGGCGCGCGGGCTCACCCGGCGTCATACGAGCCGGCGCTTCGATGGCGAGCGTGAGGAGCGGCACCTGCACGGAGCGACTCACGCGGCGGCCGAGGGCATCCGTCACACGGCACTCCAGCAGGTAGGGCGCATCCGCGCGGACGCTCACGCTGGGGCCCGAACCGATCCTCTCTCGCACCGCGCCGAGACGAGTGAACGTCCGCCACCACTCGTAGCCCATCGGCCCCACTCCCGCGGCGTCGGCGCGATAGGGTTGAGTCTCCCCTTCGACGACCGCAGGCGCGCCCGCAACCGCCAGCGTCGGCGACAACACGTCGATGAATCTCACCTCCTCGGCTTGACCGAGCAGGCCGTCGATCGCGGCCCGCAGCTCGTAGTCCGTCGTCTCAGAGTGAGTGAGGTAGGGTCCCGTTCCGACCACCTCCCAATCCGCACACGGAGCGTTGCCGCAGTAGCGCCGAACACTCCAGACGACTGGTTGGGTGGTGACGCCCTCGACCGAGGCGGTGAAGGCGACGGATTCCCCGGGCCCGGCCGTGCGTGGCCCGGCGATGCTCACGACCAGACTGCCGACGATCTCGCGAGCAGTGAACGCCTGCGTGATTGAAGCCGCGTTCGCCCCGCCTGTCAGTTCGAGGTCCGCTTCAAGCATTGCATTGACGAAGTGCGACCACTCCGGGCTCTCAGGGAGCAGTGACAACGAACGCAACACGAGTCGCTCGGTCATGGGTCCGATCATCGCGCGCAGATCCCATAGTGCTCCCGAGAGGATCATGCCATTCGCCCAGCCCGAACCGGTCGGGACTCCACCGAAAGCGACACGATCGTAGTTGGAGTACCGGAATGTCGACGCGGGTCGGTCCACACGTGTGACGCCTCCCGGAAAGGCGACATAGGCCCACTCACCAATTGACGGGTCGCCCGTGACGCAGGCTGCCATGAAATCGGAAATCCCTTCATGCAACGCCAGAGCCTCGCGTCGCGGACCCGAGGCGGTCACGCCGAAACCGTACGTGACCGCGTGCTGCAACTCGTGCGCGAGGATGTCGTCCGCCAGTGAAGCATCGCGGCTCAGCCCCGGGATCGGCGCCCCCAGGAAGACGAATCGTCCCGACGTGAGCGCCGTGTAAGGATCGAGTGGTTCACCCACTCGAAGTAAGAAAGGTTCGGGCGGACCCGCGTATCCAATGCCGCCGAGAAAGTCATCGAGGTAGCGTTGCGCATGCCAGTACGCATTCGCCTCGGGCCTGTGCTCGGCGAGCGGATGGCCATCCGGGAACCGGAAGTCATGGTCGGGGACGACGAACGGAGCCAGCTGCCGCGCTTCGACCGAGAACTTCGTATGCACAAGCGAGGTGGAGTCGCCCGCCCATCCCGAGAGGGCGCGCTCCTCGAGTGGCGCGCGGGGATCGGTCGGATAAACGAGCCCCGGGGCATGACAGGCCAGATCCGCGACCGTGACCGCGATGCCCTGCGTGGCGTCGACCAGAACCTGCCACGCGGGAATGCCGCGGACATCGTGCACGTCCACGACCCAGACCAGATGGTCCCCACTCTCGAGCCGGATGATCGCGAGTTCCCCATTCAGCTGCCATCCATTGCCGGTCAGCCGCAAGGTATCCCTCACGACTCCGAATGCATCCTGCCGGGTCCTCGAAGGGGACGCCGGCGCCTGCAGGTCCTTGAGGAATCGTCCGTTCACAAAGCGAACGCCATCGTCCTCATCCAGAACCACGCGCACCTCGGCACCCAGCACCGGAAAGCCGTGGTAGGTCTGCGTGATCCGGGCGACGCGAAGATCGCCAACTTCGCTCCAGGATCCCACGATGAATGCATCCCGGTCGAAGACGAACCAGTCTCCCGCCAGATCGCGCTCGGCGAATCGACGCAGGGCTCCATCGCCATCGCTGCGCAGCCCCATCAAGACGGGGCCACTTCGCGCCACGCGGCCCGGTCCCGGCATCGTCGTCGCCGACGACGCACTCACGCTGCTCGCCCACAGGCCAAGCAGGAGTACGGCATGCGACGCAATGGAAGGGATCCGCGGACCGAGTGTCCGTCGCTGAAACAGCATCATGGTCCTCATCGTGATCCCGGTGACCGGAGCATGCGAGCCGGCATGCTCACGCGCAAGCAGTTTCGCGGGCTCAGGTGCCCAACAACTCCTGCGCGGCCTCCCAGACCGTTCCCACTTCCAACTCCCGCATACAGCGGAAGTGCCCAAGTGGGCACACCTCCCGGCCATGAACGGTGCAAGGTCGGCAGGGCAGTTCCCGACCCAACACTCGATGCCCCTGCCCCGAGGGGGCGAATCCCAGCACTGGCGAGGTGCTGCCGAACAATGCCACCACATGAAGCCCACGCGCGGCGGCCATGTGCATGACGCCACTGTCGTGCGTGACCGCTGCCGCAGCATGCGAGAGCAATGCGGCTGCGCGGGCGAGCGGCTCGGTGACCCAGACCGCCATGGGATTCGACTCGATCTGTCGAACCAGTGCGGCAAGGGTTCGCTTCTCGGCCGGCGTGCTGAACACGAGCAGCGGCACACCCGCCGCCGCAGCTCGCTCCGTCAGGCCAACCCAGGACGACTCAGGCCAGCACTTGGTCGCGTGCTGCGCGCCGGGTGCGAGCGCCAGAGGGCGGCGCGCGAATCCACGCTCGGCGATGAACGTTGCGGCCCACGCTTCGGCGTCCGCGCCGGCGTGGAGCCGCGGCATCTTCGGCACGGCCAGTCGCAACGATGCCAGTGCACAGGCATAGCGTTCGATGGCATGCGGTGCGGGGGCTGGCCGCGTCCACTTTGCGCGGACCCACCGTTCGCGCAGCCAGCGGTGAGTGGGGGCCACCAAGACCGGAGCTTTCTGCCGGAACGTGAGTACCCGCGTGCGCAGACTCGCATGAAGGTCGACGATGAGGTCACAGTCCTCGAGTTCGGCGCTCATCGAAACCAGATCCTCGAGCTTGCGCGCATCGCGTTCCAATACACGCACGTGCGTGATCGCGGGATCGAATCGGACGAGGTCCTGATACTCCTCCTTCACCCAATAGTGCAGTTCGGCCGCAGGGAATGCCTCCCGCAACGCCTGCACCACGGGCAAGGTGAGAACGACATCGCCGATCGAGGATAGGCGCAGAATGGCGATGCGGCGGAATCCACCCTGCGGCGGCGCCAGCGGCGCGAGTTCGCGAGCCACTCGTCAGTCCCGGAACTGCAGATGGTGCAGGCGCCGGTACTGCCCATCGCGGGCGAGCAACTCCGAATGGGTGCCCGCCTCGATGATGCGCCCATGATCGAACACGAGGATGCGGTCAGCATGCTGCACCGTGGAGAGGCGGTGAGCGATGACCAGCACGGTGCGGTCCTGCATGAGGCGTTCGAGCGCTTCCTGCACGAGCCGCTCACTTTCCGTGTCGAGCGCCGAGGTGGCTTCGTCCAGCAGCATCACGGGAGGATTCTTCAGGAGCGCGCGGGCGATGGCCAGACGTTGCCGCTCGCCGCCCGAGAGCCGCAGGCCACGATCGCCGATCAACGTGTCATAGCCCTCCGGCAGCTTCTCGATGAAGGTATGCGCATGCGCGGCGCGAGCCGCGGCCTCGAGTTGCTCGGTGGGACAGTCGGGGCGGCCATAGGCGATGTTCGCGCGCACGCTGTCATGGAACAGGATGGTTTCCTGCGTGACAATACCGAGTTGGGCCCGCAACGAGGCGACGGCAGCATCCCGCAGGTCGACTCCGTCCACCGTGATCCGGCCGGAGGTGGGATCGTGGAAGCGCGCGAGCAGATCGAGCGCCGTGCTCTTGCCGGCGCCGCTCGCGCCCACCAGGGCCACGACTTCGCCACGTTTCACTTCGAACGAGACCCCGTGAAGCACTTCGTCGCCCGTGTCGTATGCGAAGTGAACGTCTTCGAATCGAATCGTGGAGGCCAGCGGAGGCAGGCTCACGGCGTTCGGACGGTCGATGATCGTGGCGGGCGTGTCGAGAAGCCCGAACACCCGCCGAGCAGCGCCCATGCCAGTGGCAATGGTCCCTCCGACTTCGGACAGACTGCGCACCGGTGACATGGTCGCGAGCATGGCGGTGACGAATCCGAAGAATCGCTCCGGCGGCATGCTGTGGCTCTGGAAGATCTCGCGCGCGCCGAACCACGCGATGGCGACGGCGACCAGGATGACGGCGTATTCACTGAGAGGCTTGGCTGCGGCAGACACCCGGCGCAGTCGCACGAACGCACGGAAGTACCCGCTGTTCGAGCGCTCGAATCGCTGTTCCTCGAACCACTCCATGCCGAATGCCTTCACGACGCGTGCACCGCCGATCGATTCCTGCAGCACGCCGGTCAGGTCCCCCATGCGTTCTTGAACCGTGCCGGAGCGTTTGCGCATCTTGCGACCAATCGTGACGAGCGCCAGCGCGGCGGGCGGAAGGATGAGCATGCTGAAGAGCGCCAGCTTCCACGAAGCCACGAACACGAGGACAAGGCACCCGATGAGCGATAGGCCATCCTTGAGTAGGTTGCTGATGCCCGCGGCGAGCGCCCCGCGCACGGCCTCGACATCATTGGTGATGCGGGAAATCAGCGCTCCGGAGCGATTACCGTGGTAGAAGCCCAGCGAAAGCTTCTGCAGGTGCGCGAACAGCGCGCGGCGGATGTCGCGCGTCGCGGACTGTTCGACCGAGACGCTCAGATACGAGGCGGCATAATCCGCTGCATTCTTGAGCAGGAAGAGCAACAGGATGGCGAGGCTCACCCGCTCGAAGCGTTGCAGTGGCGGGACAGAGAGCAACATCTGCTCGAAGCCATGTTGCAGCGACTTCACCTGACCGAGGATCGCCCCAACGGGACCCGGTCCGCTCGAGGTCGGAATCGCCAGAGGTGCGGCGAGTGGCGGCGAGCCGGACGTTCCGCCGATGCTCGAGAACATCACGGCCATGAGCGGCTGAACAAGGCTGATCGCAATCGTGTTGGTGAGCGCGTACAACACCATGCATGCGATTCCCATGGACAGGCGCACGCGGTAGGGCCGCAGGAAGGACAAGAGCCGCAGGAAGTCACGCACCGCGGAACGGCCTAGAGGTGCTGCCCCGGGCGCGGGGCCCGGGGAATCGGACCAAACTCCATCCGATTCGACAGTGCCGTCATCAGGTCGAACTCGCCCGAGAAGTCGGCCATGGTGTCCTCGGGGCGCGCCGACAGCAGGCCCGCATTGACCATCTGGAAGACGATGTGCCCGACATCCTCGGCCCGATCGATACCCCACTCATGGAAAACCGTCGCGGCCAATGGACCGAACTCAGCACGGGCCAGTTGGACGACGCCGTGGAGCAATTCGCCCCCGGACAGATGTCGGCGAGTCTCATCGAGCAGACGATCCTGCGGCAGCGCCGCCACAGTGATCTGCAGGGCGAGATTCACGAACTGGTAAGGCTCCTGACCGTACGCGCGCTCACTTTCGCGCTGGCGCAAACCATCGACCAGTTCCCACGGGATCATCACACTCACAGTCGGCCTCCTCGCCCGCCGGACTATAGGCCGCCGGCGAACGGGGGCACAAGCACCCCTGATCGGCGGCGGAGCCTGACCGCACGTCGCCCCTGGGCTACGACACGACGGGGCAGGTCGAGGTTGTAGTGCAATCCCCGACTCTCACGCCGACGTTGCGCGCAGGCGACGATCAGGCCGCCGACCAAGGCGATATTGCGCAGTTCGATGAGATCCGGGGAGAGCTTGAGTCGGTCGTAATCCCTCTCGATCTCGTCGCGGAACATCGCCAGTCGACGGGCGGCGAATGCCAGGCGGTCGTCGGATCGCACGATTCCGACCAGATCCCACATGGCGCGCCGCACAGAATCCCAGTTGTGATCGAACACCACGGCCTCGTGTGGCGGACGTGTGCCTCCCGCACTCCAAGCGTCGGGACGCGGCGCGCGTGGGACTTTACTCAACCGAACGCGCACGATCTCGGCTGCATCGTGCGCCGAGACGAGTGCCTCGAGTAGGGAGTTGCTCGCCAGTCGATTGGCGCCATGCAACCCGGTGCATGCCACCTCGCCGATCGCGAGCAGACCATCGATGCCGGTCCGGCCATCGAGTTTGGCGCGCACTCCCCCACACATATAGTGCGCCGCTGGAACGACCGGAATGGGTCCACGCGTCATGTCGATGCCCAGCCCCAACAATCGCGCATGGATGTTCGGGAAGCGGGCGCGAATGCGCGCTGCCTTCTGCTGACTGATGTCGAGCCATACATGCGGCTCGCCACGACGCTTGATCTCGCGATCGATGGCGCGGGCGACGACGTCGCGCGGTGCCAGCTCGGCGAGCGGATGGTAACGCGGCATGAACCGGTCCCCATCGAGTGTGCGAAGCACGCCGCCCTCACCGCGCACCGCCTCGCTGATCAAAAACGTGCGCGCCGCCGGATGGTACAGGCAGGTTGGATGGAACTGAACGAACTCCAGACTCTCGACCGTCGCTCCGGCCCGGTAGGCCATGGCCAGACCATCACCCGTCGCGACATCGGGATTCGTCGTGTAGAGATAGACCTTCCCGCACCCACCCGTCGCGAGAATCGTGACGCGCGCGGTCACGGGACGGATACGCCGGCTCACCCGATCCATCACATAAGCGCCCCAGACCGTCTCCCGCCCCCGCACGCCGCGTTTGCCGAGGAGCCGCGAATCGAGGATGAGATCCACCGCGATCTGATCCTCGACCAGGCGAATGCGAGGATGCGCGCGCACGCGGGCCAGCAGTGCTTTCTCGATCTCGTGGCCCGTGAAGTCCGAGGCATGCACGATCCGCCGGTGCGAGTGTCCACCTTCGCGCCCGAGCGAGAATCCGCGGGCACCACGATTGAACCCGACACCCAGCTCCGCCAGTTCGCGCACGCGCTGCGGCGCCGCCTCGACCACGGCCCGCACCACGTCCGGATCGCACAGGCCCGCGCCGCAGAGGAGCGTATCCGATTCATGTCGGGCGAAGCTGTCCCGCGGATCGAACACCGCCGCGATCCCTCCCTGCGCCCAGTTGGTGTTCGAATCATCCGCGCGCTTCTTGGTGAGCACGAGCACGTCCCCGTGACGCGCAGACTGCAGCGCCAACATGAGGCCGCCGATGCCGCTGCCCAGGATCAGCACATCCGGATGTTCCACCGTCACGCTCCTCCACCGAAAATGAGCGACTCCGCCGACTGCCCTCCCTCGCACCACTGCCACTCGACTTCGAGGACTGCGATGCGGGGATCCTGCGCCCTGGCGGGCCACCGTACCGCATCCTTCGCGGTCAGCAGCAATGTCCGTTCACCACATTCCGCGAGGAGTTGCTCCGCTTCGCGCAGGGTGAACCAATGATGGTCTCGGAACGCGTGCAACGTCACCGGTTCGAATCCGGCCTCACGCGCGCTCGTGGCGACGGCCAGCGGATTACCAGTCGCGGTGACCACAAGCGCTTCCCCACGAAGCGAACGAAGCTCCCCGCTCAACGATCTCACGCCCGCCAGTGCGTGCCGCCCTGCCGCCAGTTGTGCAGCGGGCGCGTAGGGGCGGACCGCTTCATAAGCCTCCCGCGGATCCTCCTCCACCCCGAGCCGTGTGATGACCACGAGTCCCGCTCGCTGCAGCGCTCGCCGCGGCTCGCGCAACCATCCGGCGGGAAGCAGGCGCCCTCCGCCCCAAAGATCGGTGCGGTCGAGAAGCACGACATCAAGATCGCGAGCGAGTGGCCAATGGGAGAAGCCATCGTCGACGAGCAGGAAGCGAGCGCCAGCCTGCGCTGCACTCTGTGCGCGATCCCGTTTGGAATCGATCCCGGGTCCGCCGCCCCGCAAGTAGTCGCGATAGAGAAGCTCCTCATCCCCTCGCCCATCCGGGCCTGGACGGTAGGATCGGCAGATGACGGCAGTCTCGAGTCCGCGCTCACGAGCCCGGCGCGCGAGGTGCAGGGTCAGCGTGGTCTTGCCCGTGCCTCCCACGGTCAGATTACCGATGCTCACCACGCGCGCGTCGACCGGGGTCGCACGCCACCATCCGATGGCGTACAGCCGCCGACGCATCTCCCAACCGAAGCCGTAGAGCGACGCGCCAGCCTCGGCGATCGGGCCCGTCAGCGGACCGGCCACAGTCCCCACTCCGCCAGCTGTGTCACTGCTCGCTTCGCCGAGCCCCTTTGACCGCGGGCCACCGCGAGTGCGGCCTCGGCGCGCGTGGTACGCACGGCGCTCGCCCCAAGCAGGGCGTTCCATGCCCCAACCAGCGCCGCAATGTCTTCGACGATCCAGATCGCCTGCAACCGCTCGAGCGACTCGACGGCATCCCGCTGGCTCGCGTGGTGCCTTCCCATCACGACCGCCGCGCCGCACGCGGCGGGCTCGAGCGGATTGTGCCCGCCGTAAGGAGCAAGACTGCCTCCCACGAACGCGACGTCGGCCGCCCGGTACCAATCGACGAGAACGCCGGTGCGGTCGTCCCAGCGCCAGCCCTCGAGCATGCCATCGGACGACACGACACCCGCGCTCGCCGCTTCCGAGCGCAACTCGGCCGTTGCGCGGGGATGCCGTGGCACGGCCACGACCTGCCACGACGTTCGGAGCGCCTGCGGTAGTTGACGCCACGCACGCGCCAACAGTCTTGCCTCGCCAGGTCGCACGCACCCAAGCACGAGCAGCGGCCGGCGTGGGTCCAGGCCCATTGCGGCGCGCGCCGCACCTCGATCGGATGCGGGCTCGGGCAGTCCATCGCTTTTGAGATTGCCGACCACCCGCGTCCGCTCGGGACGCGCGCCCAGTGCGAGCCAGCGCTGCTGGTCGGCCTGGCCCTGGCAGAGCACCGCATCGAGGCCCGCGACAAGGCCGCGCAACTCCGAACCCAACGAACGATACCGACGCACCGATCGCTCACTGAGGCGCGCGCTGACGATGGCGACCGGGACCTGCTCTGTTCGGGCGCGCAGCAGCCAATGCGGCCACAGCTCCGTTTCGAGCAGGAATACACGTTCGGGCTGGATGCCGCGGAAGAACCGGCGCGCAGCCTGCGGCGCGTCGATGGGTGCGAGCGAGTGCGGACGCTCGAGTGCGTTGAGGCGGGCTCGCCCCGTACGCGTCGTGGACGTCAGGTAGATGCGGGCGCCTGGCTGTGCCGCATCGAGGGCCGCGACCAACGGAGGCACTGCCACCGCCTCACCGAGTGAAGCCGCATGCACCCAAGCATGACAACCACCCGGCCACGAAACGTGTCCCATGCGCTCACCCCAGAGCGGACGCTCCTGCGGCGACGCGAACATGCGGGCATGCGGCGCGAGTGCACCCAAGGCCGGAGCCAGAAGCCGGTAGGTGGACCATGCGAGCCTCACAGCACCTCCCCGGCCCGCGTGCGGACAGCGGCGGTCAGGCCTCGCAGTTCCCGCTCCAGCTCCCCGTGAATCGCAAGCATCGCCTGCGTATCAAGCTCACGCGGAATCCGAACAGGCGGTCCATGCGAGATGCAAACCTTCGCGAACGGCTTGGGGATACGGAAGCGATCCCATGAGCGCGCGATCCACGCGCGGCTGGAGGCACTGGCGATCAGGACGACAGGAAGTTGCAGCCGTGACGCCAAGAACACCATGCCGTCCTTGAGCTCTTCGGCAGGACCGCGTGGGCCATCGGGGGTGATGCCAAGCTCGCGCCCAGCACGCGCGTAGCGCAACATCTCCCGCACGCCCGTCTCAGCTCCTCGCGTGCTGGAGCCCCGTGCGGTGACGAAACCGTTGCGCTCGATCAAGCGGGTGACGAGTTCGCCATCGCGGTGCTGGCTGACCAGCACGCGAGGGCGCAGCCGCGCCACGCCAGGCTGCTCGGCTGCGGCCAAGCGGAACAGCGCGGGCAGCATGGGCAGGCGTTCGTGCCAGAAGGCCAAGATCACCGGCTGCCCGGCGCCGAGCAGCGCCAGCGCCGGCGCGGCCCCCTCCAGCCGCCAGCGCGTGGTCCGCA
>Ga0163144_10006410_pt1 | contig 25963 bp, 17 predicted proteins | sample OliLak19BULKMAT1_FD_123175 | JGI IMG/M metagenome (GOLD analysis project Ga0163144, IMG submission 123175) | Freshwater microbial mat bacterial communities from Lake Vanda, McMurdo Dry Valleys, Antarctica - Oligotrophic Lake LV.19.BULKMAT1 | ecosystem: Environmental > Aquatic > Freshwater >...
CACACGCTCATCGACGAGTGGATCGAGGCGGCAATGGAGGTGGGCGAGATCGAACTACAAGAGGCTCGGAAGGCCACCTCGACCTAGATCAAAAGAGGATGAGAACCCTCCACTCTCCAGTGATGAAGTCGAACGACTTGTAGCAGCTGTCGATCAGCGACTGCATCTTCGGCAGGACGTCCTCGAGCACCTCGGTCTGCAGGGCGTATTCGACGTCGGCGTCCTGGTACAGCCAGGTCACGATGTATTTCGGCCCCTGGTAGGAGAGCTTCTCGGCCTTGTACGTGCGCTTGATGACGGGGATGCCGCTGACGACGGTGGACTCCTCGCTCGCCTTGAAGAACCCGCTCGCGTTGTAGGTCCTATCGAGGAAGTCGTCGTAGTCCTTGTAGGGATTGCGGAAGGACACCGTGACGACCTGCGTGCCTTGCTCGGTCTCCTTCTCCTCGACTTCTTTGCCGCGCTTCTTCATGACCTCCTTCGGGAAGGCGATCACGAGCATCTCGGGCCGATGGGTCGTGGTGAAGCCGAGGTCCTTGTTGTGGTACATGTACTCGCGGTCGCATTGGAATTTGGCGGCGAGCCACTCCTCTTCCGTTTGGATCGCGATCTCGGTCCACTTCGCAGGCGACTTCATCTGGAAGCCGTAACGCGGTGTGACCACCCAGCCCTTTCTCGGCTTGCCTTCTTTGCGCGACTTGTTGCGCTCGGCGAGCCCGCCGTCGTCGGGCGGCTCCGGGTCCTCCTTCGGCGTCGGGTTCTCCTGGGGCGCGGGGGCGGGCGCTGGATCTTGGGCCGCGGACCACGTCGTCGGTGCAGCGAGGAGGGCGAAGGTGGCGAAGTACGGCGTGATGGACATGGTCGGCTTCTCGGCGGGTCAGAGAGCTGAGCGGGTCAGGGACCTGACCGAATCAGGAACCAGACCGAGTCAGGAGACTGCGCAAAAGGGCGCGGTGGGCCGGGGTGCGAGGCCCCAGGGAGTCAAACGCGCGGCAGCCAGCAACGGCGTCAACCTATCTACGCCGCTCGCCGCTCAATCCATGTTTAAAAAATGTTAACCTCCGGTGGTCGACCCTTGAATCGCCCGCTCGATTCGTCTGCGAGCGGCCCATTCGGCGTCGTCGAGGGCGGGTATCTGCGCGAGGGCCCGCCTCAGGAGCCCTCGGAGTCCGAGGCTGTCGAGCTCGTCCTCCCAGCGCGGGGACACCGCGTCGAGCACCCGCCATGTGTCGCCCCCGCCCGCCTCGAGCAGCTCGACGAGGGCCTCCGCCAGAGCCGGGTGGGGTTCACCGAAACCCGGCCGAGCGAGGATCGCGCCGGTCTGGACGAGCTCACCGCTGACAGCCTCGAGGAGGGCCGCGAGCTCGCCCGCCTGGGGACGCTCGGCCGCGCGTTGCCACCAATGGCTCCAGCGCCGAGCGAGGGCGCCGAGGTCCTCGTCGGCCGAGAGCGATCCTGGCGGCGGCACGTCGACGACGCGTACCAAGGCGCTCGCGGCAAGTCGACCACGCGCCTCGTCGCCCCTCGCCGCCGCGCGGCCCAAGGCCTCGACGAGCGCGCCAACGAGGTCCCGGGTGCCCGCGCCGCCCACCTCGAACACCAGCGGGTCGTTCGCGCCGAGCGCCCGCACGAGCTGGGCGCGCAAGTCCTCGGGCGCGGTGACGTCGCGGTGCACACCGGCGACGGTCGCGGAACGGCGTCCGTCCCCGAGCGCATCGGCTGGCTCGCATTCCATGAGCGCGCCGAGGAGCGCTCCGCGTTGCGCGGCGTCGACGGCGTCGGAGCCGGCGTCGAGCCACGCGCCGAGCGCTGCGACCGCGGCGGCGTCGGAACGGAGGGCCAACACGAGCCCGCGCAGCGCACCGAAGGCGCTCGCGCGTGCATCGACGTAGGGCGACGTGCGACCTTCCCGGGCGGCGAGCCAGTGGTCCGCGAGGGGCGCGACTCCTGCGGCGCCGAGGGCCGCCAGAGCCGGCAGCAGCTCGGGCACCCCGCGCGCGAGGGCGAGCTCGCCGAGCCGCCGCGCCAGAGTACCTTCGGGGTCGGCGAGGCCCTCCATCGCGGGTCCAGCAGTGGAGGCGCCTGCCGTCGCGGGTGCCGTCGGCGAGAGTCCGGCTGGTGCCTCAGTTGGCGCGTTCGTGTCGTCGGCCACCGACACGAGGTCCACCAGGGCCGCCGCGGCGAGGAGGTCGTCCATGCTCGGATGTCCGTCGCCACCCTCGAGCTGCGCGATGAGAGGTTCGCGCGCCAAGGCCCGCGCGTCGTCGCTCTGCGCGCTCTGTGCTCGGAGGGCCGCCGCGAGCAGCCGCGCCTCGCGGGTCGCGAGCGTGTTGCTCGCCACCGCCTCGGCCGCTTGTTCGAGGCGTGCTTCGGGCCGCCCGTGCGCGAGCGCTAGCACTTCGAGCGCGATCGACGCCTCCGGCGCGCCTGGCGCCGCGAGGTTCTCGGCGAGCACCGCCCATGCCGCGGCTTCGCCCAGCGGCGCGCCGTCGCTCGCGCGGAGGCTCGCGAGGTGCCAGCGCCCGTCGTCCGCGCGCAGCGCCACGGCCAAGGTGTCACCCGCGGCCCAGAGCCCGATCGTGCGCGGCGGCGCGTCGAGCCAGCGGAAGGGCCAGATCGCGTTGCGGCCGTGTTCGTCGCGCCACGACGCGAGCTGCGTCGCATCGAACAGACGCTCGAGCTGTGTGTGGAAACGCAGGCCGCCGTCAGGCTCTTGCACCGCGACGCCGGCGCGCTCCGCGAACGCGAGGCCCGTGCCGGCGGGCAGCACGGCGAGGGCGCACGGCGAGCCCGCCAGCACCCCTCGCCCTAGGACCTCGTCGCCTGCCGCGAGCGCGCGCCGGCCGCGCTCGCGTTTCCAGCGCGCCGTCGTGTGCGCGACGCCGCGCGCGCCCGTCCGCACGATCTGGAACGTATCGGGGAACGACAGCGCGCCACGCGTCCCGATGTGCCCGGCGTGTTGCAGGTGCACCTCGAGGTACACGTCCGCCTCCGCCCCGAGGACACGCACGACGCCGGCATTCACCCAGGGAGGACGTGTGCCGTAGCCGTGCGCGAACACCGACGCAGTCGCGCCGACGAGCAGCGCTGCCGCGAGCGCGAGCAGCTGGCCAAGCTTTGGGAAGCGCCATGTATACATCGTCGTCATCGTCGCAGACGCTCCAGGTGACCGAGCGGCAGTCCGCGTACATCGTCGCCTTCGAGGACGAGCGCGGCGGCCGCGAATACTGCGTCGCTGGGGTGCAATTCCGTCCACGCGGCGAGCTCGGCGGGGGCGAGAGCCGCGAGGATGCGCAGCATTCCCGGTGGGGCCGCGCGGTCGCCGGCGGGCGCCGCGCGTGAGGCCCAGCGCGCGTAGGCGAGCGCGCGCTCGGGGGCCAGGGCGATCAACGCCGCCGCGACGGTGTCGAGCTGGCGCGCGTCGTCGCTTGCGTCGTGATCTTCGTCATCTTCCGGCCACAGCGCGAGTACACGGCTGGCCGCCGCGCGCAGAGGCGCGAGTTCGCGGAGCTGCGCGCCATCGAGCGCGGCCGTCTCGGATGTACGCGCAGAGGATGTACGCGCAGAGGCCGCTGCGCCGAGCGCGAGCAACACGTCGACCGAGCCCTCGCGCACCGCCGGGCCCCGGATGGGATCGGCGGCGAGCGCGGCGAAGCTCCCCAGCAGCACGTCGAGCCCGGCCCAGTCAGACGCCGCTGCCGCCTCGAACACGAACGGCGCCAGGTCCGCGCCGAGGGTCGTCGACGGGCGCCGCAGCAGGCTGGCTTCGAGCGCGCGCGCGTCGCGTAGCGCGGGGCCATGGCCGAGCGGTGAGCGACGCAGCGTGCGCCGCGGCAAGCGCAAGGCCGGCCAGCGTTCGGCGAGCGCGCTCGCGTAGGGACGATGGCGCTCCGCGACCGAATCGACCCAGAACTGCAACGCGCTCTCGGCGGCCTCGTGGCGCTGCCAGGCGCTGCCGTCCGCTGTGCGTGCATCGTCCGTTGTCGTCCCGTCCGCGAGCTCGGCCAACAACGTGCGGATCGGCGCCGCGGCGTCATCGAGCAGCGCGAGCGACTGGGGTACTTGCGACTGGGGTACGTGCGCCGCCGGCCAGCGTTCCGCGGATTCGGTCCCTGCATTCGAGTCAGCCTCGAGCGCGGCGATTGCGCGCCAGGCGCCACCGAGCGCAACGAGCGCGGCCGCGGCGTGCGCCGCTGGCGACACGTTGTCCTTGGCCCGCGGCGGCAGCGCGAGCCGCGCCCGCACGAGCGGCTCGACGAGCGACGCGAGCCCAGCCGGCTGCGCAGCCGGCTGCGACGCCGACTGCGACGCCGACTGCGACGCCGACTGCGACGCCGGCTGCGACGCCGACTGCGACGCCGACTGCGACGCCGACTGCGACGCCGACTGCGACGCCGGCTGCGACGCCGACTGCGACGCCGACTGCGACGCCGACTGCGACGCCGACTGCGACGCCGACTGCGACGCCGACTGCGACGCCGACTGCGACGCCCGCGCGAGCAACTCCCGCGCGCGATCCTCGCGTTCGGCCAACGGCGCTCGATGCGGCCAATCCGCGGCCGGCAGCGCCGCGGCAGCACCCGGCGCGACATCGGCAACCGCACCCGGCAGCGGCAATGCGATCAACGCCTGCCACGCGGCGCTCGCGGCGCTGCGCCACCTGTCGGCCGCGCGCGGCTCGCTGCGTGTGGCCTCGAGCTGCACCTCGGCCACGTTCGACCGACCCGTGATGCTCGGCCCCGCGCGCTCGCGCACGAGCTCGATGAGGACCGGGAACCCCGGCGGCGGCGGCGGCAGTCCCGCGCCTCCGCGCCAGCCCGCGGGGGCGTCGACGACGCCGAGGGCGACCCGCTCCAAGAACGCAGCGCTCGGTTCCGCGGGGTCGAACGGCGTGATCGGGGCGGGCCGTGGATCGAGCCACTCGAACGCACCCGACGCGTCGGGGCGATGCAGCTGCACGAGACCGGGCGACGCGGTCCAGACCGTGGTGGAACGCTCCAGGGCCAGGCCGAGGGCGGCGACCTCGTCGCGCTCGGCGCCGAACGCGAGGACTTGGCCCCGCGCCGGCTCGCACACGACGAGCGCGAGCTCGAACGAGCGCAGTTCGGGCCCAGCCTTCGGATTGTCCGTCGCCTCGACGACTCCTTCCTGGTGCGAACGCGCGCGGTGCTCGCGGGCGACCTCCTCCAGCGCCAGATGCGGGAATCGTCCGCTCGCAAAGGGCTCGAGCAAGAGCGAGTACCGGCGCGGATCCGGCCGCGCGCGGAGCGGAGGCCGCGCGACGACGAGCGCATGGACACGACCCTCGGGGGCCCACTCGAGGTGCACCTCGCCGCGCGCGTCGGTCCAGCGCCGCGCGACGAGCGGCGCAGGATCACCCACGGCACGTTCCACGAGGAGCTCGACGAGCTGGCCCGCGAGGAGGCCGCGCGCCGCGAGCTCACCCTCGCCCGCATCGACGAGACGCAGCGTCAACGGGCCGCCGCGGCGCTCGTCGTTCGGCGCGCCCGCGTGCTCTCTCACGCCTGGCAACTCGGAGGCCGATCCGGGGCCCTCCGTCGACGCAGCGAGCAACGGCGCGAGCCACGCTGGCTGCACGACGCTCTCCGACTGCCCGTCCGCTGCCGCGACTGCGACCAAAACAGAAGCGGCGAACCCGGCCCAGACAACGAGCCAGCGTCGCGCGCGCGAAACACGCGCGACGATGGCTGGTTCTCTCGAGCGGGATCGGTACTTCCGTTTCATGGTTCGGTTGCCCCCCGCCAGCCTACAGGCGCCGCCATCTGCTAACCTCCCCGGATGGCGCGACCGCGGGTCTTTGTTCTTTACACCGGCGGCACGATCGGGATGAGCGCGACGAGCTCCGGTTTCGCTCCCGAACCCGGAGACCTCGCGCGGAGGGTGCGCGCCCTGCCCGAGCTCGAGGCGCCGGGCATGCCCGAGATCGAGCTCCTCGAGTGCGATCCCTTGCTCGACTCGGCGGACATGCGGCCCGCGGATTGGCTGCGGATGGCGCAGTCGATCGAAGCGAACTACGACCGCTTCGACGGCTTCGTGATCCTGCACGGCACGGACACGATGGCGTACACGGCGTCGGCGCTGCCGTTCATGCTGCGTGGCCTCGCGAAGCCCGTGATCCTGACCGGAGCGCAGATCCCGATCGATCGTGTGCGCAGCGACGGGCGCGACAACCTCGTGACGAGCCTCGCCATCGCCGCGCGCGGCGATGTGCCGGAGGTGTGTGTGTACTTCGCCGAGAAGCTGATGCGCGGGTGCCGGACGGTCAAGGTGAATGCGGACGGCCTCGACGCTTTCGCTTCGCCCAATTTCCCGCCGCTCGGCGAGGCCGGGATCGAGATTCGCATTCGACGCGAGCTCGTCCGCGAGCCTGGGACACACCTCGATGCGCTGCATGTGCAGCCGCTCGACGGGCCGGTCGTGGGCGCGCTACGGCTCTTCCCGGGGATCTCGGCCCGACTCCTCGAGAACATGTTGCGGCCGCCGCTGCAGGGCCTCGTGCTCGAGACCTACGGCGTCGGCAACGGCCCCGCGCGGGACACCGAGTTCCTGGCGGCGTTGAAGAGGGCGACGTCGGGACCGGACGCGATCGTCGTCGTCGCGACGAGTCAGTGTGTGCGCGGCACCGTCAACCACGCGGGTTACGCGACCGGCGCGGCGTTGCGCGACGCAGGGGTGCGCTCGGGGCACGACATGACGAGCGAAGCGGCGCTGGCGAAGCTCTATTACCTCATTCGCGCGGGTTTCTCGCCAGCGGAGATCGCGGATCAGATCGAGCTCGACATGGTGGGTGAGCTCACTCCGCCAGCCTGAGTCGTGGGGGCGGCTAGGTTCTGCGCCACGGAGCAAGAAGCGCGCAGATCCGGGCGGGCGCAGGAGAGGCGCGCGCGCCTTCGGATGTCCCGCTACGAGCATCATCCGAGTCGGAGGCGTCACGTGAGCCCGAAGGGCGCGCCGTTCTCAGGAAACAGCGGACTCGAGTGTGGCCCAGATTGAGCGGTCGGGGCTGCGATGGAGGCGCTCAGCGGCGTTGCACGCGTCATCCAGGAACGTGCAATGCCGCAGCCTACGACCCCAGAGCAGCCACTTGCTGGATTGCGTCGCAGCCTCGACTTCGGCACGAGCGGTCACAGTAATCAGGATCTTCAATCAGGATCTTCGCTGTCAGCTATGAACAGAATGCGACCCATCTGGACTGCTGGGTATCTGCTGCGCACTCTCGCAACAGGTCCCTGTTTCTTAATCGATCATGCAAATGAGACACACTCTGACCCTCTGCCTGCTCACCGGACTGCTAGCTGCGACCAGCAGCGCAGAGAATCCTCATCAAACGGCGCAAATGGCGTCGCAGACGAGCGCCTTTAACGGCCGGACCCGGGGCTACTTCTTCACCGCGCCCCGTGACTTCACGATCACCGGCGTGCAGACACAGCTCCAGGATGGCTCGGCGAACACCTTGCAGAACTTCGCCATCGTCCGCTTCGACGGCGCGGTACCGCCACCGGTCTTCGCGGCGACCACCAACGCCTTCACTCAGCTCGCCCTCGGTCTCGACCTCGGCCAAGCTTCGTTCCAGCCGGTCAACGTGCACGTGTCCGCGGGGGACGTGATCGGGATCTACGGCAACACGACCGCCGCCGTTGGCGAGACCGCGGGGCAGGCCTCCTACGCGGGCCTCGTTCCGCAGATGACGATGATCGGCAACGACAGCGTCGACTTGTTCCGCTCGGGCATGCAGTTCCACCTCGGATCGGCGACGACGCCGGCCGGCATGCAAGATCTCTGGAGCGAGCTGCCGGGCTTCCCCATCACTCGCGTGGCGTTCACGTACACCCTCGGGTCCTTGGCTGCAACGGGAGCCCAGACCAGCACGTTCAATGGCTCGACGCGTGGGTACTACTTCACGGCGCCGGTCGACTTCACGATCACCGGCGCCGAGGTCCAGCCTCAGACCGGATCGGCGAACCCCACCCAGAATCTCGCGATCGTGCGCTTCAATGGCGCGACCCCGCCGCCGCCCTTCACCGCGACGACCAATGACTTCGAGCAGCTCGCGCTGCGGCTCGGCGCGCCTGCGCGCGAGCTCTTGTCGGTGAACGTGCAGGTGCACGCCGGCGACGTCATCGGTGTCTATGGGAACCTCGCCGCCAGCAACCTGGCGACCAGCGGCCAGAATTCCTACGCAGGTGTCGCGCAGCAGTCGGTGACGATCGGCGGTGTCTCTGTCGACCTCTTCCGCTCGGGCATGCAGGCCCACCTCGGCACCGCGACTCGTCCGGCCGGAATGCAAGACCTGTGGAGTGACCCGACGGGCTTCAGCATCACGCGCGTGAACTTCACCTATGAGGTGGGCTTCTCGACCTGCGTCGAGACCCTGTTCGCCAACAACAACAGCGGCGCAGTTGGCGGCGCCGTCTACTTCGACATCACCTCGAACGCAGTCGTTGCCGTCGACGGCGTTTCGACTAACCTCAGCATCGCCGCTGGAGCTCCCGTTGGGATCAATGTCTACGCGACACCCGTGTCCTACGTGGGCAACGAGGGCAACATGGCCGCCTGGACCCTGATCGCGACGGACGACGGCTGGACCGTCGCAGGGGGCGTCGATGCACCGACGTACTTCCAGTTCATCACGCCGGTTGACTTTTCGCCGGGGACCTTTGGCATCGCTCTCGTGGCCGTGGGTGCAGGGCACGCGTACACCAACGGCACGGGTTCGAACCAGTCCTATGTGAGCCCGTGCGGCACCCTCGCGGTAGATGCCGGTGCTGCCAGTAACATCCCCTTCAACATCCCGACCTTCACACCCCGGGTGTGGAACGGGCGCTTCTGCCACTCGACGCCGGGTGACGTTGGCTCCATCTACTGCTCGCCCGCTGTGGTGAACACCAGCGGGGAGTCGGCCGAGATTTTCGCGATCGGCTCCACCGTTGTCTCCAGCAACGACATCACGCTGCGCGCCAGCCAGATGCCCATCAATCAGTTCGGGTTCTTCCTGGCCAGCATGGACCAGGGCTTCGTTGCGAACCCGGGCGGCAGCGCGGGCAACCTGTGCATGAGCGGCTTGATCGGGCGCTTCACCGGCCCGGGCCAGGTCAAGAACGCGGGCCTCGCGGGCAGGTTCCAGCTGGTACTCAACTTGAATCAGATTCCTGCTGGCGCTGTCTTCGCGGCCGTCGCCCCTGGCGATACTTGGAACTTCCAGGCCTGGTTCCGTGACACTGGTCCCGGCGGAAGCCCGTCGTCGAACTTCACCAACGCTACGACTGTGACGTTCCTGTGAAGTTCTGCACCGACGCTGCGCGCCGTCCCCGGGTTCGGAAAGTCGGGCGCAGCGGCCGGTAAGGGCGCGAGCCCCGACGTGCATGCCGCGCACCAGAGACCTCGGGTCTCCGGTGCGCGGCATGCGCCTTTCTAGGCGCCCATGCGGGCGGATGAACGGGTCGAAGTAGTGCGGCGCCGTATCGCCGTTCGCCGTGTTACGCGGTACGACGATTCGACGACCTAGTGAACCCCCTGCGGCTCGCCCCCTGCAACGACCTGCGGCTCCGGCAACGGAGCCTTACCCGGTGCACGGGGCACCGGCACCAAGGACGGTTCGCGCCCTTCGAAGTAGTGCTTCAGCTTGAGGAAGTGGCGCTCGAGGAGGTTCCAACTGACGATCGCGGCCACGACGGAGAAAACGCTGGCCAAGAGCACGTGGACCGCGACACGCGGGATGGCGGAGCCCATCACCAGCGGCATCTGCTGCGGGTCGTACACGAGCTTCGTGAAGGTCGCGATCGGCCCGTGCACGATGTAAAGGCCGTAGCTGTATTTGCCGAGGAAACGCAGCGGACCGAATCCCAGCGCTCGACGCAGCGGTCCTGATCGCGGGTCGCCGCTGCCCGACGTGTCGGCGATCCGGTCCGGGCTCGTCGTCGGCAGGGCCAGGGCGACGAGCGCCGTGAAGGCCACCGCGACCAGCGTGAACCCGACAGTGTGCACGTGGGTTTGCCCCCAGCGCAGGCCTCCGAACGGCACGCTCATCGCGAGGAGCGCGACGCCGAGGCCGGCCAGCACCGCGTAACCCGTGCGACGGCTGGGCAGGCCGCGCTGACTACGCAACGCCAACGCGAGCAGCGCGCCCGCGGCGAGGCAGTCCATGCGCGCGAACGGCAGCGCGAAGGAGGCCACGGAAGGCGCGCCCGAGGCGGCGAGGCCGCAGCGCACCGCGAGCGCGATCGCGACGAGGGATCCCGCCACCCACGTCAACGCGCGCCGTGACAACGCGAGCACGACGAACGGCCACACGAGATAGAACTGCTCCTCGATCGCGAGCGACCAGAAGATGTTCGGGATCAGCACGTCGTAGAGGCCCCCGCGCTCGACGAGCTTGAAGTTGGTCAGGTACGTCCAGAACCAGGCCTGGTCGCCGACGGAGGGCGCGATGTAGTCCTGGGCGGCGGGATGGGGAATTCTCGGAAAGGCGATGTAGAAAGCGAAGAGGCAGGCGTAATAGAGCGGGAAGATCCGCAGCGTCCGGCGGGCGTAGAAATTGCGCAGGAAGTGCGGCCCGCCTTTGCTGTCGACCAGGATGCCTGTGATCAGGAACCCCGAGAGCACGAAGAAGAGGTCGACGCCGCACCACAGGCTGTCCGCGATACCGAACGCGACCCGATCGAGCCAGACTCCGTCGGCGGTGTAGGCCAGGCAGAAGTGATGCAGCAGCACGGCCACGATCGCGAGTCCGCGTACTCCGTCAAGAACGGGGTCGCGCCGCTCGTCGAGCGAGCGTTGGGGCACATGGGTCATAGCAGTGGACACTCTGGAACGTAGGTGCAGGCAGCTCCCGGCGCGCCTCGTGGCAGCGCGAACGGGCGGTCTTCTGCGAGTCGCAGCGCCGAAGTGAGCGTCCCGGTTTGGGATGACGTTCCCTTCATGTGGATTATGGGCACGTGTTGAGTTCGCCGCCAGTTCATTGGAGGCGAGCGCAGCACGAATCGCAAGTGTCCGGCGCGTGTCGCGTCTCGAACGGGGTACGCTTCACTCGCCTGGACCGAACGCGTTTCAGGGAACTGCCCTGGACCATGGTGCAACCGCGCGGTGCGAAGATGAGAAGTTCAAATCGAGTCAAGCTGGCGCTAGCCGCGTTCTTCGCGATCTCGTGTTCAGGGTCGTCCAGCGCTCAGCCCCAGGGTGACATCCAGATCGACGTCGGACGCGGACTCGTGACGGTCCACGTGCCGCCGACCTACAACTCGAGCACGCCGCTCCTGCTCTTGCTCCATGGGTATTCGTGGAACGCGGGCATCGTCGAGAGTTACATGCAACTCGAAGCGCTCGCGGACCAGGAGGGGTACTTGTATTGCGTGCCCGAGGGGACCGTCGACACGCTCGGCAACCGCTTCTGGAACGCGTCGGACGCGTGCTGCAACCTCGACGGGTCGACCGTGGACGACTCGGGTTACTTGCGCGACCTCATCGAAGAGATCCAGGCGCAGCTCGGCGTAGACCCGTTGCGCATCTTCATCGTCGGCCAATCGAACGGCGGGTTCATGGCCTACCGGATGGCGTGTGATCACTCGGACCTGATCGCGGGTGTCGTGAGCTTCGGCGGCGCGCCTCCGCTCGTGCCCTGCGTGACGCCGCGCCCGGTGAACGTGCTCGAGATCCACGGCGACGCCGATCCAGTCATCAGCTACACGGGCGGGTCCTTCATGGGCCTCCCGAACTACCCCGGCGCCATCGACGGTGTCGAGGGTTGGGCGATCAACTCCGGCTGCTCGCTCGTCCCGGAGTTCCCGACGGAGATGTACGACCTCGTGTCGAACATCCCCGGTCCGGATACGGACATCCGTCGTTACAACATGACGTGCACCGTGGGCCTGGCGGAGCTCTGGACGATCCAAGGTGCTGGACACATTCCGCCGCTCACACAAGAGTTCCGCGAGCGTATCTTCGACTGGCTGCGCGTACACCCGAAACGCGGAGTGAATGTCGTGCGCCTGTGTCAGGCCGCGGCCCCCAACTCCACGGGCTCCGTAGGGCGCATCGAAGCGTCGGGCAGCGATCTGGTCGCGAACGGCGACTTCATGCTCGTCGCGCACGCCTTACCCGATGTCGGCTTCGCGCTCTTCATCATGGGTACGGGTGCGGGCCAGCATCCGCTCGGCAACGGTTTCCTGTGTGTGACGAGCACGATCACGCGTATGGCCCTCGCGCCCATCGTCTTGGGCCGCTCCGAGCTGCTCGTGGACTTCGGTGCCCCGCAAATTGCCGGCCTGATCGATCCTTCCGAGACCTGGTATTTCCAGGCCTGGCACCGCGACAACGTCCCGGTCTTGTCCAGCAACCTCACGGACGCAATCGAGATCACGTTTCACTGAGGTTGCGAGGCCGCGACTCGTCGTCTTTGGGCCCGCGCCAGAATCACTGCGGTGTTTCAGCGAGTCAGCGTCGTCGCTGGCAAGGCGCCGCGCCGACGGCGTAGCCGTGGCTATATCGAGAAGCGGCAACGTGGCCAGCGGCGACGCTGGCCGCTGAAACACCGCAGTGATTCTGGCGCTGGCCCGTTGTCCGTGGCGTGGCACGCCCAGGCCTGGCACCGCGAGGGCGTCAGCTGTTACGCCGGTCAGCCTCCGCCTTCGCCACCGCGAGGCGCACCTGCAGCGCCGTGTCCGGGGTCACGGACATCGACGTGATTCCGCACGACACGAGGAAGGCCGGGATCTCGTCCGGGTAGTCGCTGGGCGCCTGGCCGCAGATGCCGATCTCGAGCCCGCGCGCGCGGAACGTCTCGACCGCGCTCCGGATGAGCGTCTGCACCGCGGATGACCGCGCGTCGACCGGGTGACGGTAGTTCTCGAGGTCGTCGCGGCTCACCGCGTACACCGTCTGCACGAGGTCGTTGGAGCCGATCGAGCCACCATCGAGCTGCATGGCGTCGATGAACTTCTCGCACTCGATCACGTTGCTCGGCAGCTCGATCATCAGAAAGAGCGGCACGTGTGCTTCGCGACCGAGGCCGCGGTCGGCGAGCAACTGGGCCACCTCGGCGCCCTCCTCGGGTGTCCTACAGAACGGCACCATCAACTGCAGGTTGTCGAGGCCGAGTCGCCTACCGACGAGCCGCAGCGCGTCGCACTCCATCTCGAACGCGGGCAGGAAGACCGGGTCGCAGTAACGGCTCGCGCCCCGCCACGCGATCATCGGGTTCTCTTCGACGGGCTCGAAAATGCGTCCGCCTAGCAGCTCGCGGTACTCGTTCGACTTCAGGTCGGAGAGGCGCACGAGCACCGGTCGAGGGTGGAAAGCGGCGCAGATCAGCCCCACGCCCTCCATGACGCGGTCGACGAAGAACTGCCGCTTGTCGGCGTACCCCGCGGTGCGTCGATCGATCGCGCCGAGAATGCCGCGGAGCTCCTCTTCGCCTTCGCGCACGATCTCTTCACGGAAGCGCTCGAGGTCGGGCGCGAGCTTGCCCGACTCGAGGAACTCGCCCAGCTCGTGCCGGTAGAGCAGCGCGAGCGGGTGCACACCGACTTCGGCGGTCAGGATGAACTCGATGCGCGCGAGCCCGACGCCATCGACGGGCAAGAGGCTGTCCGCCAAGGCCTTCGACGGGAAGCCGACATTCAGCTTGATCTTGGTCTCGAGCTGCGTCGTCGTGTCGATCTCGGACTCCTCGATCTCGAACGGGTGCAAACCCGCGAAGATCTGGGCGATCTCGCCCTCCGCGCAGGATCCGGTGACCTCTTGCAGGGGCTTCAATTTCTCGGTCGCGTTGGCGCAGCCGACGATCGCGGGGATGCCGAACTCGCGCGCGATGATCGCTGCGTGTGACGTGCGTCCGCCCTTCTCGGTGACGATGAGGCTCGCGTCCCGCATCATCGGTTCCCAGTCGGGGGTCGTCATCTCGGTCACGAGCACGTCACCCGGGTCGAACACACGCTCGGCGTGGGGGATGTCGTCGAGGCGTTCGCCGCGCGCCATGCGTTCGCGCAGCGCACGCTTGCGCAGGATGACCTCCGCGTAGCTCTTGTAGAGGCGCACGTGGCCGGCGCCGATGCGCGTGCCGACGGCTTGGCCTTCGGCCAACAAACGTCCGTCCGCTTTCAGCGCGTCCGCGAGCCCCTTCGGCAGCTTGTAACGTATGAGCTTCGACTGGACGGCCTGCGCGTGCACCGTCTCCGGCCGCGCCTGCACGATGAAGAGGTCCTGACTGCGTCCGTCCTTGGCCCACTCGATATCCATCGGCTGGCCGTAGTGCTCCTCGATGGCGAGCGCCATGGAGGCGAGCTCCATGACCTCCTCGCGCGTCAACGAATACTGACGTCGTCTCGCCGCCGTCGTGTTGATGCTCTCCGTCGCCGTGCCGCCCTGCGAGGAATAGACCATCTGCAGGTCCTTTGCGCCGAGATGGCGGTGGACGATGGCGCCGAAGCCGCGCCGCAGGCCTTCCTTCCAGACGGTGACGTGATCGGGGGAGACGCTGCCCTGGACGACGAGCTCGCCGAGGCCGTAACTCGACGAGATGTGGATGACGCCGCGGTGCCCCGAGTCCGGGTCGAGCGTGAACATGACCCCCGAGGTCGCGAGGTCGCTGCGCACCATCTTCATGACGACGACGGCCAACGCGCTTTCGAGCGGATCGAGCTTCTTCTCGAGTTGGTACGAGACCGCGCGTTCGGTGAAGAGGCTCGCACAGCACTCTTTCCAGCGGCTGAGCACCTCGTCGATACCGTGCACGTTGAGGTACGACTCGCACTGACCGGCGAACGACGCGACGTCCGAGTCCTCGACGGTCGCGCTCGAGCGCACGGCGACGTCGACCTCGGCGTGGCACTCCGCGCAGAGCTGGTCGTAACCCTGGCGCAGGGCGTCTTCGACCTCCGCCGGCATCGGCGCTGCGACGACGAGGTGACGCGCGAGCTGCGTGCGCGCGTGCATCTCGAGGTGGTCCTTTGGATTCGCGTTCGCGAAACACGCGACGAGCGCCTCGGCCAGGGTGCCTGCGCGCGCGGCCTCGAAGCGCAGGCGCGGCAGGCCGTCGGCCTCCGGTACGTCGAGCCACGCGCGCGGATCCGCCTTCGCCGCGAGGAAGGCCCGGTAAGCGCGCGCGGTCGTCGTGAACCCGTTGGGCACCCGTACGCCCTTCGGCGACAGGTTGCGGTACAGCTCCCCGAGGCTCGCGCCCTTGCCTCCGACGAGCTCCGCGTCGTGTTTGTCGACCTCGGAGAACCAGAGCAAGTACGCGTCTTCGCGGGGGGGAGTTTTCTGCATAACGAGGTCGCTGGGGCCCGGTTCGGGTCACACTGAGTCTTACTATCGGCCAGCTCGGAGGCGCGCCTGAGGTCAGCCCGGGGCTCCGTCACCGAGGTCCTTCGGGCGGAGGTCGCCGACGCGGCGCAAGAGTCCGGGTTTCAGGAGCGCCTCGAGCGCCATGCCTCCAGGTTCGGGCAGGCCCCGCAGCCACACGACCCCCCCTTTACGCACCGCCAGGCCGCCCACGCCGCTGAGGAGGCTTGCCAGCTGGCCGATCCAGGGCTCGTGCCCGACGAGGGCGAGGCGCTCCTCGCCTCCATTCCCCGTCGGCGCCAGAGGCCCCCCGGTCTGGGCCCAGAGGAGGTCGAGCAGCCCAGCTCCAGGCGGCGCGGCGAGGAGTGGCTCGGGCCGGGTCCTGGGTGTCGGGCCCGCGGCGCCGAGGGTCTGGGCCAGGAGCGTCGCGGTCTCCCGCGCCCGCTTCCACGGGCTGTGCCAGCATTCGCCGCATCCGAGCCCGAGGCGCGCGAGCCCGCGGGCGGCGCGCTCGAAGCGGACGTGTCCTTCCGGCGTCAGGGCACGGTCAGCGTCGTCCAGGCCTGGACGAGGGTCCTCGGCGAGCGCGTGACGGATGAGGAGCAGGTCCATGGGCGGTAGGGTTCCGGGGTGCAATGGGTCGGGGCGCCGTGTACGGCTTGCGTATTCGCCGCACCAAACGGCCCTGCACGATACGAATCTAAGTACGGCGGGATGTCACCCGCCTTGGTCCCACCCATTCGAGGGGCGCCCTGCGCGCCACAACCACTTGCAGCACCGAATCACCCTCACCCTCGCCGCCGCGTGCGCGCTCGCCTTACCGGCGACCGCGGGCGCTGGACTCATGGGGCCCCTAGGCCCGCCCGCGGTGGAGCTCCAGACTCCCAACACCGACGACGTCCCGCCGAAGGACGAAACCAAAAAGGACGAGGTCACCGTGTGGGTCCTCGAGGCCAGCGGCAAGGGCTGAAGCGCCGCGAAGATGGCCCGTGCGGCCGTCGAGTCCTTCAAGGAACGCACCGAGCGCATCGTCATGAGTGGGACCAACGCGACGATCGTGCTGAAGGCCGGCAAGGAGCTCGGCACCGAGGAGCTGACGAAGGCCCTGAAGGACAAGGGCATCAAGCTGGTGAGCTTCAAGTCAGAGAAGCGCCAACGGGCCAAGGCGGCCTACGTCATCGAGACCACCGGTCTCACATGAGCCGACGACAGCCGCAAGGTCCGTGAGGCCTTGGTGAAAACGCTCGGTGAGGGTGTCTGGGCGATCCACGTCGACGTGAAGACGATCATCCACCTCGACAAGGCGGTGGCATTGGACGTCGCGAAGGTGGAAGCCACCTTGAAGGAGCTGAAGGTCAAGCACAGCGGAATCAAGCGGGACGACACGCTGATCCTCTGAGTTAGGCGACTTGGTTGCTGCGCGAGCTGGTTGCTGCGCGAGCGCCGGGACAGCGCCGTGCTTGGTGCCGCCCGGTACCACGCATCGCGAGGCTTCCGAGCGCCCAAATGACGCGCGCCCGCCCTGTTTCTGGGGCGGGCGCGCGTCTCATTCCGAATTCTTTTAGAAACCATGACGCGTTCAGGGCGCGCCCTACGTTCAGTCATGTAGCGGCGCCGAGCAGAGCCCGCTACGGCAAACGAATCTGAGTCGGAGACCCGTCTAGACGGGGACCCTGCGGATGACCCACTCAACGGGATCGGCCCTCCCAAACGGGATCGGCCCTCCAACGGGGTCGCCCCAGAGGGTGCAGGATTCGCGACTGGCCGGGAGAGATCGTTTCTATCTGCCAAAGAGCGCTGCGCCTCGCGTCAGCTCGCCCCTCGCGGGCGCAGCGCTCACCTCCCGCGGGGCGCGTCACGACCGCTGTCGCGGCGCGCTCCGTTTCGAGTTGGCCTCCAGCGGGCCTTCGAGGCGGGTGTCGAGCGCGCTCCTCGCTGCGGGGGGGCTCCTCGCTGCGGGGGGGGGACCGTCGCCCCGCCGGCTCGTCAACCGTCGAGGCAGCGCGTCATGACGACGGCCACGGCCGCCTCTGCGGCAGTCTCGAGGCGCAGCACGTGGCCGCCGAGGCATGCCCGGAAGACCCCGCGGGAATCCGCGACCTCCGCGCCGAGCAGGCGCTCCTCCGTCGGCGAGAAGCCACCTTCGGGACCGACCAACACGGCCAACGAGCGAGTCCGTGGCAACGCGGGCCAAGCGAGGAGCGAGCGCGGCGCCGCAGGGTCGAGCCAAGCGATCGGCACAGCCCGCCGAGCGGACAGCCACGCCGCGAGGGACTCCGGTTCCCCGATCTCTGGAAACCAGAGGCGGCCGCACTGCTTGGCGGCCTCGCGTCCGGCCCGCGCCAGGCGCTCCGTGCGCGCCACGCCGGCCTCGCGCGCATGCGGCGGGCTGCGCTCGGTCGCGAGCGGCGTGATCCGGAGCACGCCGAGCTGGGTCAGCCGCCCGACGCAGTCCTCGGCGCGGCTCCCGCGGGGCAGGGATAGGGCGACCTCGACGGCGGGCATACGCGCGCCCTCGGCGCCCGGCTCCGGCTCGCGGTCCGGTTCCCCATCGAGGGCCAGCTCCAGGTCGCGTCGCCCTACGGCCACGACCCGCAGAGGCCAGGCGGCGCCGCGGCCATCGAGCCCGTGCAATCGCGCGCCTGCCTCGATCCGCAGTACACGGACGGCGTGGCGTACGTCCTCGTCGACGAGCCGAGGCGTCGTGAGGGTCGAATCCTCCGCGAGCACGAAACGACGTAGGTCCGTGCCCGCGGCCTCGTGATCAGGGGCGCTCATCAACCGCACATCCTAGGACTCTGGATGCCCCCGCGCGTTGCCGCGCACACCCTGTCGCCGGTATCCTCGCTGCGCGCGCTCGGTCGGCCCTGGTTACTGCGGGTCCCGAACGTGCTATGACCCCGCTCCCTCCGATCTTTCCACCCGTCCCGCCGAGCTTCTGAGCCGCGCGCCCGAGCCCTACGGGCTCCGGCTGGGTTCCAGGCGTCAGTCGGCTCCGGGTGTCGGTCGGAATGTCCCCGCTCTCAAGGCGAAGCCCGAGGCCACCCCCGCCGGCCGACCGCTTCGCCACGAGCCGACCCAACGTTTCGCCCCATGAGCTCTGCTTACGTCCTGCGCTTCGAGTCCGGAGAGCGCCAGGGCGAGACCATCCCCTTGAATGTGGCAGCTGGCGCGCCGTTCACCATCGGTCGCCTGCCCGGCAACTCCCTGCAGGTGGTCGAGACTTCGGTCTCCAGTCGCCACGCCCAGCTCGTCATCGAAGATGACGGAGTCCGGCTCGACGACCTCGACAGCACGAACGGCATGCGGGTCGATGGGGCACGTGTCCGCACCGCCATCCTGCGCCACGGGGCTGAGTTCAGCCTCGGCAACGTCCTCATGCGACTGATCCAGCAGGATCAGCCGCCGGTGAGCGATCCAGCCCTGCCGAGCCTCAAGCCGACCTTGCGCAAAGGGGCCCTCCCCAAGGCGAGCGAGGCGGGCCTCGCGCGGACGCAGGTGCAGCCGCGCGAGGACGGGCTCGAGATCTCGGCGGCGGACCTCGCGCGTTCGAAACAGAGCTCCAAGTTCGGGCTCATCGCCCTCGCCGGACTGGCCGCGGCCGCCGGCGGCGCGTGGTTCTGGTTGAAGGGGCGCGGCGAGGACTCACCGCGCGCCGAGGCGCGACCCGCGCGGGCGCCCGATGGCGACCTGCTCGCCGCTGGTTTCTCGTTCGAATCGAGCGCTGGCTGGTCGGCCGACGAGTCCGCGCCGAGTGTGTTCGAGCTCTCCTCTTCTGCCCGCGTCAGCGGTCGGACGGGGCTCCTCGCGACGCTCGGGCGCGCGCCTCTGCCGGATGAGGGTGGCGCAGGGCAAGGCCCCCCGCCCGCCGCAGCCGGCCCCGACCACGCGCTCCATCTGTCGGAGTTCGCGCGGGTGCGCCGCGGGAACCGCGTGATCGCCGGCGCAGCCGTCCGCACCGAAGGCGCCGCCCACGCGCGTCTCGGCGTGCGCTTCGAGGGCAGCGGCGAGACCCCGCCGACTCCGTGTGAGGTGTGGTCGGACGCGATCACGAGCACCGTGGGGCCCGAGCAGTTCGCGTTGCCGACAGTCATCCCGCCGGGTTACGACCGCGCGCAGCTGCGCCTCGCCGCCGAGTCCGCGAGCGGCGCAGGCGACGTCGCGATCGACGACGCTTCGCTCGTGGCCCAGTCAGTTGGCGCGGCGGGTGGCGCGATCGAGCGCAAGATCGGAACCTGGGAGATCGTCGGCCTCGGCGGCGACCGGGTGATCGTGCTCGCCAAGGTCGATCGGGTGTTCGTCACGTGCCTCCGGGTCAGCCGCGTCGGCGCGGCCGCTGGCGCCGGCCCGCAGGGCGCGGCGACCGAACGCGACACACCGCAGATGTCCATCGCGCTCGATGAACTTGGTTTCGGCCTCGGCGCCGAGGACGCACGCGCGCTGGCGTTCGACGTCGAGCCCGCCCAGGTGATCGGCGGCATCGCGACCCTCGGCGCGAGCGGTTACATCGCGCACAGCGCCAACTTCGAGCGCAGCGACGCGACGGACCTCTTGCTCGGCAAGGACAGCGACCTCGTGCGTTTGCAACTGCCTCGCCCGATGGCGGTGCGCGGCGTGTCGCGCGGCGGCGGGAGCGCGGTGCGCATCGAGCTCGCGGCGGGCGAGCGTGTGCGTTGGCAGCTCGCGTTCGACACAGAGCGAGTGCAGGCCCAGCGCCTCGCCCGCGAGGCGCGCAACGCCCAGGCCGAGGGGCGTCCGAGCGACGGATTGCGCGCCTGGAACCAGCTCCTCGCCGAAGTTCCCTTCGACCAAGTCCTGGTGGACGAGGCCGCGACGGCCCGCGGGCGGCTCGTGCAGGGCGGGCTCGCGGAGCTCGGCGCCCTCGCGCGCGATCTCGAGCGCGCGCGCTTCTTCCGCCTCGTGGATCTCTACGACGAGCTCATGGCGCGGACGCGGGCTCTCGCCACCCGTTTTGCCGGCAGCGAGGTCGAGTCCGGCGCCGAGGAGCTGTTCGCGACGCTCAGCGCCGAGCGCAAAGTGCTCGCCCAGGACCTCGATCGATACGAGCGCTCGCGGCTCGAGGCGATCGCGGCGTTCCTCGAAGGCAGCGAAGCGCCGAAGCTCGCGCGCGAAGTGCGCGACTACTTGGCCGAGCGCGCGCAAGGGGCCGCGCCGGCGGGGGGCAAGTCGGGCCAGCCCGGCTCGAGCCCCAACGCCGGATCAGGAGGAGGACGCTGATGGCACGCACTGCGACGGGTATCGACGTTGGCGCGCGCACCGCGATCGCGTTGCGTGGCCAATACAAAGGCAACACGTTCCACGTGACGGGGTTCGCCCTCGCCGAGAACGATGGGGGGGACTCGGTGGAGGCCTACCAAGCCCTCGCGCCGACCTTGCGGGCGCAGGGGTTCAAGCCGCTGCAAGCGCGCGTCGCGGTCAGCGGCCGCGACGTGAACGTGCGTTACACGCGCGTGCCCGAGGTGCCGGACTGGCAGCTGCGCAACCTCATGCGCTTCGAGGTCCAGGAGATCGGCGATCAATCGGGCTCCGAGGTCGCGTCGGATTTCAATCTGTTGCCGCGGCCGCCCGAGATCAGCGGCGAGGACGTCGTGCTCCTCGGCATGGCGCGCGAGTCGCTCCTCGAGCAACACGAGGCCGGGTTGCGCGCGATCGGCGGCAGCCTCGACAGCTTCGCGCCCGCGGCGATCGGCCTCTACAACGCGTTCTTGCGCTACGGCGTGGTGCAAGAAGAGACGGTCTTGCTCGCGAACATCGGCGCCGACAACGTCGACATCGTCATCACGCGTGGGCCGGACCTGCTCTTCGCGCGCAACCTGACCGGCGGCGGGGGGCTCTTCGACGCGGCGCTCGCCCAACGATTCAACGTCGATTCGACCAAGGCCGAGGAGCTCAAACGCGAGCTCGCGTCCTTGCGTCCGGGCGTGTCCCACCCGACGCCGAATCACGATAAAGCGAGCCGAGCGATCCTCGGCGCGGCGGGGCAGCTCGCGTCGCTGTTGCAGTCGGCGGTCATGTTCTGCAAGTCGCAGGTCAAAATCTCCGGGCTGAAGATCGACCGCGTCCTGCTCTGCGGCGGAGGCGCCTCCCTCGACGGGCTCGTCGAGTACCTGCGCGCGGGTATGGGCGTACCGGTCGAGCACTTCGACCCGTTCCATGTCGTCGACATGTCGGCCCTCTCGCACGAAGCGGCCGAGGAGCTCGAGCACTACAAACTCGAGTCGGTGATCGCGCTCGGGCTCGCGACGATGGGCAGCGATCCCGACGCCTACGGCCTCGAGATTCTGCCTGCGGCGTTGGCGAAGAAACGCGCGTTCGTCGGCGGCACGGTGTGGCTCATCGCGGCCGGCCTCTTGTTGGCGGGCCTGCTCGCTTACAAGACCAAGGCCCTGACCGATCGCCTCGCGACCGCGACCGGCGAGAGCGAGCGCTTCGACTCGCGTTTGAGGCGCGAGCGCCAGGTGCACGAGCAGACGGAGGCCTTGATCGAAGAGAACACCGAGCTCGCTGGCCTCGTGCAGCGGCTCAACCGCGTCGTCGGTCTGGGCGAGCAGTTGGCGCGCTCGTTCGAGATCCTCGACCAACACCTGCCCGGTGACTTCTGGGTGACCCAGCTCGACAGCGCGTTCGACGTCGACCCCGAGCTCGGGCTCATCCGCGGCGACGAGGCGCCGGTGTTGCAGCTCAAGGGCCGCGCGCGCGAGGGTGTGCAGTCCCCGGCGAGCTTGCACCAGCGGCTCGTATTGGCGCTGCGCGAAGGGCTCTCCGGCGCAGTCATGAAGAGCGGTTTCGATCGACAGGAATTCACGGTCGAGCTGACGACCTTCGCGCCGCCCCCCGAGTCCGAAGCTGCAGCCGGCGCCGAAGGCGACCCCGACGATTCGAGCAGCGACGCGGCCCGCGGCCGCAGCGCCGGAGGGCGCGCCCGATGAACGACTTTTGGCAAGAGAACAAGCGCCTCGTCACCTTCGCCGGTGGGGGCCTCTTGTTGTTCCTGATCGGGATCCTGATCGTCGACGGCCTCTACGGCACAGAGACGCGCACCAAGGAACGCAGCGTGGCGCGCTCCGCGAGCGAACTGCGGCAGGTCCGTTACCAGGGCGCGGACCGCGACCAGGCCGAGGCCGAAAACGGCGCGCTCCTCGACGCGCTCGAGGCCCTGTCGGAGCGCGCGGTGTTCCAACCGCGGCCGGAGTTCTCACTCGAAGGCGGCAGCGCCCAGAACGCGAGCCAGCGCTACGTCCTCGAGCTCGAGCGGGTGCGCCTCATGCTCGGCACGCTCGCCGGCCGCAAGCGGATCAGCCTGCCGCAAGGGCTCGACCTCGAGATGGTGGCGACGAACTCGGTCGACACGCTCGAGCGACACCTCGCGGCGCTCGATCTGCTCGAGCGCGCGCTGACTCTCGCCATCGAGTACGACGTCAAGCAGATCCGTCGGATCCGCGTCCAGCTCGACTCGGCGTTCATCTCGCGCCGCGGGACCGGTCCGATCGAGGAGACCACGGTCGAGATCGAGGCGATCTCGACCCCGGCGTCGATCACGGACTGGCTGCAGGCGACGCAGACGCTCGCGCAGGGCCAGGTCCTGCCGATCCGCAAGGTCGAGGCCCGTCTCGCGGCCGCGAAGTTCGACGAATTGCGGGCCTCGGTGACGTTCTCGGCGGTGCGCTTGCACCTCTCCGATGAGCTCGCGGAACGTGTCGGTGAGCGCTCGACGGCGCAAGGGAGGCTCGATTGAACGTGCGCAAAGAACCGCTCGTCTTCGTGGGTGTGGTCGCCTTTGGGGCGCTGTTCGTCTACGCCCAGGACAAGCCGCCGAGGTTCCCACCGCCCCGCGGGAAGAACAAGGACTACGTCGCGGCCTCGGTGCCCGACGTGGCCCGCTCGAAGGCGCCCGAGGGGCGCCGCGTCGGCTTTGGGAGGGACCTCTTCTCGCAGCCGCGCGACACGTCGCCGTTGCCGCCGCTCGGGCTCGCTTCGCCGCCGCTCGAGCCCCTCGGCGCGCTCGCGCCGCCGACCGCCTGGGGCCCTGCGCCGGCGCTGCAGGCGCGTTTCCTGCGTACTGAGGATCCGCGTGCTGCGGTCGGCCTCGAAGGGGCGGCGGGCGTCGACCTGGCGCCGGGCCTGTTCGACGAACCCGAGGAGGCGCCCGAGCTCGGACCCGCGGCCCAGCTCGACCTGGACGACCCCGAGCAGCGTGGCGCGCGCATCGAGAGCTTCAAGCGCCAGTACGACTGGCTCTACACGAACGACTTCAAGTTCGGCCAGATCCGCAACGCGGATCGTCACCGCCTCGCTGCGCGCACGACCGAACCGATCGACTTCTTCGAGATCGACCCGACGACTGGGCAGAGCAAGTTCCGGACCGAGTCCTCAGTCTCGTACGAGCGCGCGCGGGTGACGGAGTTCGGCTTCGCCGCGACGGCCATCAACGAGCTCGAGCTCGGGCGGATCGAGTTCGGCAAGGCCTTGCGCCCGACGGACTTCGAGCGCGCGTTGCGATTTGCCGAGCGTTGCCTCGAGGTGCGCAACGAGGCGCCGCGTGGTCTGGAGCTCGCCGAAGAGATGTACCAGCTCCTGCAGGCGATCAATACGCAGCAGGACCCTCGCCCGCGGCTCGGCCTCGCGCGCTGTTATGAGCTCGGGTTCCGCTTCGAGCGCGCGTTCGAGACCTACAACGCGCTCCTGGAGGAGACAGGCGGGACCAGCGCGCGTGTGCACGCGCACCTCGGGCGACTGCGCGCGATGCTGCGCCTCGATGCGCGCGCAGAAGTTGATTTCAAACGCGCGCTCGACCTCGCGCGCACGGATTGGGAAGTGCGCCAGCTCTACGGGCGTTTCCTGATGGAGCGAGCGCGGCCCGAAGAGGCGCTGGAGCAGTTCAAGATCGCCGCCGAGAACGAGCCGCGCGGCGACGACGAGGTCGCTGCGCGGGTGCGCCTGCGCGCGGATTACGCCGGCGCGCTGCTCGCCAATGGGCGGCCCGAAGAGGCCCTCGAGCGCTTCACGCGCGCGCTGTCGGCCGACCTCGAGGACACCGTGGGCGGGGCGCAGATCGCTGTCGCCGGCATGGGCGCTGCGGCGCTGCTGCTCGGCGGTCAGAGCGGCGCAGCGGGCACCTCGGGTGCCGGCGGCACACGGCCGCGGAGTGGGGCTTCGGCCGGCGCTACGCCGGACGCCGGGTTCGAGCTGCTCGTGACGCAGGGCCTCGCAGCCATGCGCAGCAGCGAATGGCAGGCGGCGCGCACCTCCCTCGAGCTCGCCCGCGGCGCGGACCCGTTCCGCGCGCACCTCGCGCTCGGCGCGCTGTCGTTCCTCGCGGAGCGCACGGGGCACCCCGAAGAGGCCGCGCAGTTCATCGAAGAGGCGTTCGAGTCGAACCCGGTCAACGCGTGGGTCCTGTACCAACGCGGTCGCTTGCGCGTGGCTGCCGGGGACCCGTCCGGCGCCGAGGACAACTTCCGCGCGGCGCTCGATCGCGAGCTCGACCATGGTCCGGCGCTCGAGGCCCTCGGGGCGCTCCGCAACGAGGCCGGGGACTTCGAAGCGGCGGAGCTGTACTACGAGCGCGCGCTCGGGCTCGACCCGAGCCGGGCGGTGATCTGGTCGCGCCGCGGCTTCAACCACGTCCAGCGCGGCGACCTCGAAGCGGCGCGGCAGTGTTTCGAGCGGGCGCAGATCGAGCGTCCGAGCCTCGCCTCGGCGGCGCTCGGGCTCGCTTGGTGTGCCTATGGCACGAACCAGACGCAGGAGGCCTTGACGCTGCTCGCGCTGCTCGAGGAAGACCGCCGCGCGTTGGGGGCCGAGGACCCGGTGAGGCTCTTCGCGAAGGCCCAAGGCGATCGCATCCGCGACCACGAGTCCAAGGAATCGTGGCGCGAGCGCTTCGACCGCGAACCCGGGCGCATCGCCAACGATTGGCGCCAGGAGGAGGGCTTCGGCCCGGACACCCTCCTGCGCGACGGGCGCGTGGTGCTCGAGGGCACCTTTGACCGCAAGGGCCGCACGCGTGTGTTCCGCGAGCTGCCTACCGAGCGTTTCCTGTCGTTTTTCGGCGACCTCACGGTGTTGCCGGCGAGCGCCAATACCGTCAACGGCCTCTTCATCGCCGTCGAGCGCTCCGTGGGCAGCTCCGAGCCGCAGGCCCAGGCCGAGATCCTGATCGCGCGTGGGCGCGACGGGCAGATCCAGTCGAAGGTGCGCATCAGCGCCAACGACGACGGCGAGTGGAAGATCGCCCCCGCGGCGCCGAGCTGGCCGGTCGGCGAGCCCGTGCGAGTCGGGATCGAGCGCGTGGGGGACGACACGAACTCGACCTTCACGGTCTATGTCGCTGGGGAGCCCATCTTTACGGGGCTGCGTGGCGATGGCATCCAGCGCTCGCGTCAGAACGTGCGTTTCGGAGTGTTCACCGAAGGCGACGCCGGCCGGCAGGCCGCGCTCACCCTCGACGACGTCGAGGTGATCCGCCGGCGCTGAGCGCCCGGCGGAACTGCGCAGAGGTCCGGCGCTGAGTCACCAATCAAGAGCGAGGCACCGAGGCACGAGCGAAATACCGAGGCACGAGCGAAATACCGAGGCACGAGCGAAATACCGAGGCACGAGCGAAATACCGAGGCACGAGCGAAATACCGAGGCACGAGCGAAA
>Ga0163144_10006412_pt1 | contig 25959 bp, 20 predicted proteins | sample OliLak19BULKMAT1_FD_123175 | JGI IMG/M metagenome (GOLD analysis project Ga0163144, IMG submission 123175) | Freshwater microbial mat bacterial communities from Lake Vanda, McMurdo Dry Valleys, Antarctica - Oligotrophic Lake LV.19.BULKMAT1 | ecosystem: Environmental > Aquatic > Freshwater >...
ACTACACAAGCGTGCTTCGCAGCGCTGATTCCTGACAGGTGAGTGGCGGAGTACCGCCATTCACCTGCCAGGAATTCTGTCAAGAGAAGAAAAGGGGCGTGGCGGCCAAGTGTGCTGGCCCGGCGACCAAGTGCGGCTTCGTGTCGGAATGGAAACGTCAGTTCCGGTGAAGCTGGGCGTGGCGGCCAAGTGTGCTGGCCCGGCGACCAAGTGCGGCTTCGTGTCGGAATGGAAACGTCAGTTCCGGTGAAGCTGGGCGTGGCGGCCAAGTGTGCTGGCCCGGCGACCAAGTGTGGCTTCGTGTCGGAATGGAAACGTCAGTTCCGGTGAAGCTGGGCGTGGCGAATAAGCGTGCTGAGTTGCTCGGAACGTATGCGCCCGTTCCAGAGACCTGGATCGGGTGACGAATCGAGGATCGTGCCGAAAGCGCTGCGTTCGTCCGCTGAGGCTGCGCGTAGCGACCGTTGTACTCGGGTGGCGAAAGCGCTGCGTCCGCTCAGGTGAATCGTCGTCGACTCGCCAGATGAATATCGAGTACGTCGAGCCGGTTCAGTGCACCAGCACGTCGACCACGCTCGCGCCCAACGTCCACGAGCCGTTGATCAGGAACGCCGACTGCAAATGGCGATAGGTTCCAATCAGGAGCGGATCGTTCGGAATCACGACCGTCAGGTCCGCCCGACCGGTTGCGTCGGCTGGACGACGGACGAGGATCAATTGCGAACGATCGAGCGCCAGTACGCCGGGAACGCCTGGAATCGTGCTCGGAAACAGCGCGCGCGGACCGGAGAGAAACGCCACCACACTCGCGCCCGTCTTCTTCGCCGCCACGTCCATCGTCGAAGCAGGTCGCGGAGCTTTCAGCACAGTCGTGTCCGACTCGCCCGTGTCGTGCAGGCGGAATTCACCACTCGCGGCGAACTGATTCGCGTGAGCGCCTTTGACTCCGACGCTGAGCTTCGTGCCCTGCCGATCGAGGTCGAGCGCGAAGACACTCCCGAGCGTGTCGGCTTCGAGCCGAATCGAATTCGTCGCACGATCGTAGAGCAGAATTTCGGGCGCATTCGTGCCATCGCCCCACGCGCCCAACGCGGCTCGTTCGCCGTTCGGTGTGACGCGCACGATTTCGGGCGCATTCTGGAGTCCGCCGACGACCCCCGTGAGTTGGCGCTGGAACAAGCGCGTTTGCGTCGCCACGTCGATGATCTCGAAGCGGGCGTCGACTCCGTTGGTCGCATTCCACCAACCGATCGCGAGCGTGCGGGCATCGCGCGACAAGGCGACACGAGTGGCGACTTCACCGAGGTTTCCGCTCACTTCGAACGCTGGAACATAGGTGGTCGCCGTCTCGATGAGCACACGGACGCGTGTTCCACCGATCGCGGCTACGGCACCGTCGCCCGACAAGGACAACCCCGATGTGGCGAGCGGAACGATCTCTTGATGCCGCAGGTTCGCATTTCCGTCGACGATCCACACGCTGCGTCCCAAGCCGAGCGCGATGCGTGTGCCGTCGGCAGCAACGTTCATTTCGTTCAAGGCCGCAGCGAAGATCATCGTGTTCGCGAGTGAGGCTCCCGTCGTCGCATCGAGCACGTCGAAGCGCACTTCCGGCGTCGGACCATTCCAATTCGCGACGAACACGCGCGTGCCAGCTGCGTCGCAACCCAATCGCGCCGGCCCGTTCGCACGAATCCCCGAATCGAAAGTCCACAGGGCGCTCAGGTTTCCGTTCGCCGCCGCCGCGATGGCTGAGTAACGCGACACGAGCGTCGCACGATGTGTGCTGTCCGGTGCGAGAACTTGGGTGAGCGCGAACAGCGCGTCGATCGAGTCCGCACTCGCGACGGCCAGCGCTCCGGTCGTATTCGTCGGCGTGAAGCTCGCGAGCGGGGCCGGCACCAATCCGTCTTGGAAGGCACTGAACAACTGCAGGCGCGTGAAGGGTCCGTTGGAAATCGTGAACACGAAATTCGCGTCCATCGCGAACGTCGCGCTCTTCGGTACCGCCGGCAGCGCTGCGTTCGGCGTCGCGCGCCAGCGCAGCCCGGGCTGGAACGGGTCGTCCGCGCACGCCTGGGTGACGCAAACGGCGGACGAAAAGACCAAGAGCAGGGCCCGAATGGGCGTGGTGAGCGGGGTTCTCACCGAGAAACGTACACCGCGATCCGCGCTTCGGCCCCGACTTCGGTGCGAGATCTTGGCGAAGTGCGCGAGCTTCACTAGAGTCACGCCCTACAACTCGTTTCTCCGACCGCGGGGAGAGCTCCAAACGGCCTGAATTCAGGCTGAACGGACGCCGAAGGGGCAAGCGCCGAACAGCGCGAAACTCTCAGGCCCAAAGGACTCGCGCGTCGGGCAGAACCTGAACACGGTGCGGGCTGATCCACAGCTCGCGCACGAATCGGACAGGGGCGCAACGGCTCGACCGCTGCGCCCCTGTCGTTTTTCCAAAGCGAAAGTCCCCGACGATGAAACAAACCCCGCTCGCCGAAGCGCATCAGAAGCTCTCCGCCAAAATGGTCGAGTTCGGCGGCTGGAACATGCCGGTTCAGTACGGACCGATCCTCGACGAGGTCGTGACCGTGCGCACGAAGGCGGGACTCTTCGACCTCTCGCACATGGGTCGCGTGCGTGTCACGGGCAAGGATCGCGAGCGCTACCTCGACACGATCTGCACCAATTTCGTGGCCAAGATTCCGCTCGGTGCGATCCGCTACTCGCTCTTTTGTCGCGCGGACGGCAACCCCATCGACGACTTGCTCGTCTACCGCGGCGCGGACGAAGTGTTCCTCGTCGTCAACGCTTCGAACACCGACGTCGACTTGGCGTGGATGCGCGAACACGCCCGCGGCTTCGACGTCAAGGTCGAAGACCAGACCGACGAACTCGGCATGATCGCGCTGCAAGGACAAGCGAGCCAAGCCGTGCTGCAGGAGATGACGAGCTCACTCGATCTCGCGTCGATCGGTTACTACAAGTTCGGCTTCGGCACCGTGTCGAAGATCGCGAACATGCGCGTGTCGCGCACCGGCTACACCGGCGAGGACGGTTTCGAGCTGTACGTGCCGAAAAACGACGTCGTGCGCATCTGGAACGAGTGCCTCGCGCACGGAGCGAAACACGGACTGAAGCCCATCGGCCTCGGCGCGCGCGACACGCTGCGACTCGAAGCCGGCATGCCGCTCTACGGTCACGAGATCGACGCGACGCACAATCCGATCGAAGCCGGGCTCGAGTTCGGCGTGTCGTTCAAGCCTGAGAAAGGCGACTGGGTCGGCCGTGCTGCGCTCGAAAAAGTCGCGCAGAAGAAGTCGCGGCACCTGGTCGGCATCCAGACCGACGGCCCGCGCGTTCCGCGCCAAGGCTACGAGCTCTACGACGGACGAACGAAGCTCGGCTACGTCGTGTCGGGTTCGGTTTCGCCGACGGTGAAGGCCAATATCGGCACGTGCTACGTGCCGACGACGCACGGCAAGCCCGGTGACAAAGTCGAGCTCGACATCAAGGGCAAGCGCCAAGCAGCGACGTTCTGCGCGCTGCCTTTCTTCTCACGCACACGCAAGTGATCACGAAAACCTCAAACGAAGCGAGAATCTCACATGGCTGAAGCACGCTCCAAGAACTCACGTCCCGAAGACCGCCGTTACCTCGAGACGCACGAGTGGGTCAAGATCGACGGCGACACGATGATCGTCGGCATTACCGATTTCGCCGTCCAGGAGTTGTCGAACGGCAACGAAGGCGATCTCGTGTACTGCGACTTGCCCGAGGTCGGCCGCATGCTGAAAGCAGGCGAAACCTTCGGTGAAATCGAGTCCGTCAAGGCCGTCGCCGATCTGAACAGTCCCGTCGCGGGCGAGGTCGTCGAGATCAACACGTCGATCGAAGAGCACCTCGAAGTGCTCTCGAAGGACCCGTGGAAGGAAGGCTGGTTGATCCGCATCCGCCCCGAGACGAAGGGCATCGACAAGCTGATGGACGTGAAGGCGTACGAGAAGTTCCTCTCCGAGAAGGCTCACTGATCGTCATGAGCGACCGCACGAGTGGACGCAACGATGCCGCGACATCCGTGCGTCCTGAAACCGAGATCCAGCCTCAGCGCGACCTGAAAGCTCCCGTCATGCACGAGCGTTCCCCTGTGTTCGAACAAGACCTTTTCGAGACACGCCACATCGGGCCGGCCGACGCCGACGTCGCGCGGATGCTCGCGACGCTCGGGTACGGGTCGCTCGACGCGCTGTCCTTCGCTGCAGTACCGCAGGAGATCCAGCTCGGACGCGAGTTGGCGATTCCTGCGGGAAAAAGCGAACGCGACGCCCTCGCGGAGATCGGTCAACTCGCCGCCGCGAATCCGGTGTGGCGCTCGTTCCTCGGACTCGGTTACAGCGACACGGTTTCGCCGCCCGTGCTCGTGCGCAACATCCTCGAGAACCCGGGCTGGTACACGCAGTACACGCCCTACCAACCCGAGATCAGCCAGGGTCGGCTGGAAGCGCTGCTCAACTTCCAGACGATGATCATGGATCTGACCGGGCTCGAGATCGCGAATGCGTCGATGCTCGACGAAGGTACGGCCGCGGCCGAGGCGATGTCGCTCGCGTTCGACGTCGCGAAGGACAAGTCGGTTCACGCGTATTTCGTCGCTGCCGACTGTCATCCGCAGACGATCGACGTCGTGCGCCAACGCGCGTTGCCGCTGGGCATCGAGATCGTCGTCGGTGATCCGCTGACGTTCGATTTCGCAACGACGAAAGTCTTCGGCGCGCTCGTGCAGTATCCGTCGACCGACGGAATCGTGCGGGATTTCAAGGGCTTTTGTGAGCGCGCGCACACGGCGCATGCGCTCGTCACGGTGGCTGCCGATCTGCTCGCGTTGTGCGTGCTCGAAGCGCCCGGGCACTTCGGCGCCGACATCGCCGTCGGCAATTCTCAGCGCTTCGGCGTGCCGCTCGGCTACGGCGGTCCGCACGCGGCGTACTTGGCGACGAAGGAAGCGTACAAGCGCTCACTCCCCGGTCGTTTGGTCGGCGTGTCCGTCGACAAGCGCGGAAAGCGCGCGCTGCGCCTCGCTCTGCAGACGCGCGAACAACACATCCGCCGCGAGAAAGCGACGAGCAACATCTGCACGGCCCAAGTGCTGCTCGCAGTGATCGCCGGCTCGTACGGCGTCTACCACGGACCTGTCGGGTTGCGCCGCATCGCCGATCGCGTCCACCACATGACAGCGACGCTCGCCGAGGGCCTGCGCCGCGAGCAGAAGCGTGTGCGCGCCGGGCTCTTCTTCGACACGTTGCGCATCGACATGAACGCCGGCGACGCGTCACGCTTGAAGGCCGCTGCTGAATCCAAGCGCATCAACCTGCGCGGCTACGACGACGGCGTCGGAGTGTCGCTCTCTGAAACGACGACGACGCAGGATCTCGCTGACTTGCTCGCCGTTTTCACCGGCAAGAAGTTCGACATCGCATCGGTCGAAGCGCTGGCCGTCGACACGCAACCGCTCGCGTTCGGCGCGCTCGCGCGCAAGAGCACGTACCTGCAGCACCCGGTCTTCAACACGTACCACTCCGAGACGGAGATGATGCGCTACCTGCATCGCTTGATGAGCCGCGACCTGTCGCTCACCACGTCGATGATCGCGCTCGGCTCGTGCACGATGAAGCTGAACGCGGCGGCCGAAATGCTGCCGATCACGTACCCGGGCTTCGGCAAGATCCACCCCTTCGCCCCCGTTTCGCAAACGAGCGGCTACCAGAAGTTGTTCGCCGACCTCGAGCTCTGGCTCGCCGAAATCACCGGCTTTCACGCTGTTTCCTTGCAACCGAACGCCGGTTCGGCGGGCGAGTACGCGGGCCTGCAAGTGATCCGCGCCTACCACCAGGATCGCGGCGCTCCGCAGCGCAACGTGTGCTTGATCCCCCACTCGGCGCACGGCACGAATCCGGCGTCGGCGGTGATGGCAGGCATGAAAGTCGTGGTCGTCGAGTGTGACGACCAAGGCAACATCGACATGACGGACATGCGCGCCAAGATCGAAGCGAACAGTGCGAACTTGGCCGCGCTCATGATCACGTATCCGAGCACGCACGGCGTCTTCGAGTCGACGGTGAAGGAGATCTGCAAGCTCGTGCACGCGCACGGTGGTCAGGTCTACATGGACGGCGCGAACATGAATGCGCAAGTCGGCCTCACGCGACCGGGCGACATCGGCGCGGACGTGTGTCACCTGAACTTGCACAAGACGTTCTGCATCCCGCACGGCGGCGGCGGGCCGGGCATGGGTCCGATCTGTGTCGCGAAGCAACTCGCGCCGTTCTTGCCGGGACATCCGCTCGTCAAGACTGGCGGTCAACACGCGATCGGCTCGATCTCGTCAGCACCGTGGGGCAGCGCGAGCATCCTGCCGATCTCGTGGATGTACATCGCGATGATGGGCGGAGCAGGGCTGAAGAAAGCGACGCAGGTCGCGATCTTGAACGCGAACTACGTCGCGAAGCGACTCGCACCGCACTACCCGATCCTCTACACGGGCGCCGGCGGCCTGGTCGCGCACGAATGCATCATCGACTGCCGCGGATTGAAATCAGCGGGCATCGAAGTCGAGGACATCGCGAAGCGCTTGATGGATTACGGCTTCCATGCTCCGACGATGAGTTGGCCTGTCGCAGGCACCCTCATGATCGAGCCGACCGAGAGTGAATCGCTCGCCGAGCTCGATCGTTTCTGCGACGCGTTGATCGCGATTCGTCACGAGATTTTTCGTGTCGAGAAGGGCGAGCTCGATCGAGCGGACAATCCGCTCAAGAACGCTCCGCACACGATGGACGTCGTCTGTGCTGACACGTGGACGCACCGCTATTCGCGCGAAGAAGCGGCTTTTCCGGCTCCGTGGACGAAGGCGCACAAGTTCTGGCCGGCGACCGCGCGGATCGACAACGCGTACGGCGATCGCAACTTGGTGTGCGCGTGTCCGCCGCTAGACAGCTACGCGTGAAGCGATCGGCGATCGAAAACTCGAGTGGTGTGCACGGTTCGTCGCACGACAGAAAGCGGGTGGTGCATGTCCAGCACCGCTCGGCCTGATGGAAACCTGGCGAGTGATCACGACGTGGGGTGCGGACCCCGCTTTCAACATGGGGCTAGACGAAGCGCTCACGCATTCGTCGGACGCGCTCACGACGTTGCGCTTTTACACCTGGAAGCCGGACACGTTGTCGCTCGGGTATTTCCAGAAGCTCGCGGACGTTCCCGGACACGCTGAGGCGAAAGCGATCGTTCGGCGCATCACCGGCGGTGGTGCGATCCATCATGTCGACGAGCTGACGTTCTCGATCTCGACCGCAGCGGATCACGCGCTGTACTCAGGCCCAATCGCGGATTCGTACGTTCGAATTCACTCAGGCCTGTGCAGTGCGCTCGCGGTCTTCGGCGTCGCAGCCGAAATGCGCGGCAAACGCTCACTCGCGTCGGATCAGAACGGCACGGGCATGTGTTTCCACCACTCGACCGATCTCGACATCGTGTGGAACGATCGCAAAGGTGTCGGTTCGGCGCAGCGACGCACGCAAGGTCGCGTGCTGCATCACGGTTCCATCAAGATCGGGACGTCGAAGCTCGAAGGCGACATCGCGACGTTGCGTGCGAGCACGCAGACGATCGACGTACATGCGTTGGCGGAAGCCGTGAAAGCGAGTTTCGCCGCCGCTTTCGGCGTCACACTCGAAGCCGGCGTGCCCGACGAGCGCGAGCGGATCGCCGCACGTGAGTTGGGCAAGCGCTACGTCAGTCGCGAGTTCGTGGAGAAGCGCTGAGTACGGTACCCGGTACTTTTCTTTCCGATTCGGCGCCGAAATACCGCTGCGCAATTCCGCGTCGAGACTGTGCCGAATCGGGAAGAAAAGTACCGGATACCGTACTCAGCGCGGAGCGAGCGCCACGTCCAAGCGCCAATCGGCATTCGACCTGAGCTCGACACTGCACGATGTGATGCGCTGCGTCTCCGTCATCGGTGCCGGCCACCACGTGTCGTGACCTTTCAATTCACCGGGCCATCCCATCGCGATCGCGGCGCGCACGACGCGCATACCGACATCGGTGAGCTCGCTCCGATCGGCGAAATTCACGTCGACTTGGAAGCGACCACTGTCGCCGGTGTGCTCTTGACGCGTGAGCGCGACGACGCGGAGCACGCCGCCGAGTTTCGATTCCACGCCCGGTGACACGCGGACGCTCATGGGGCGGTCTTCGCACAAGGTGACGTTGCCGCTCAACCCGTTCCCGAGCCGCAATCCGACGCTGACGACGCCCTCGACGAACAAGTTCACGGGCCCGCGTTGCGGCGCGTTCGCACCGAGCGACGTCACGCGGGCGAAGTTCGCTTCGAGGCGCTTGGTCAAGAGCACTGCCAGATCCGCGGCCGATGTGCTCTCGCCGAGCAGTACTTTCATCGTCGTGAGCACGGGCTTCTCTGGCGCGTTCGGATCGAACGTGGCGATCTCGACCTCGATTCGCCCTCCACCGCTGGTATCGATCGCGCCGCTGAGCGAGATCTGAACGAGCCCTTGGGCTCCTAGAGGTGTCGTGCTGAAGAGGAGCGCGCAGAGCGCGAGCAGAGCGAAGTGGATGCGCATGTTTCCGACAGACGTGAAACGTGTGTGCGGATTCCCGCCATCGTCAGTCTTCGCGCGCGCGCGCGACAGACTCGGGAGGTGGTTACCCCGCCTGGACTCGAACCAGAAATAACAGTACCAAAAACTGTTGTGTTACCGATTACACCACGGGGTAGCGATCGCTTGGGGCGGAGAAGATATCGGCCCCGACTGCGCCGGTCAATGAGGCAAGGCGCGGCGCAATAGATCGAGGGCCGTGTTGGCCGCGAATTCGCGGATCAGCTGGCGGTCGCGGACGACGAAACGGCGCTCGACGCTGGCTGTGTGGCCGGCGGAATGCACGCCGAACCACACCAGGCCGACCGGTTTCGCCTCGCTTCCGCCGCCCGGCCCGGCGACTCCCGTCACGGCCACGGAATAGTCGACGCACGCGCGTTGCGCGGCCCCACGCGCCATGGCTTCGACCACGGCGGCGCTGACGGCTCCGTGACGTTCGATGAGCGCGGGCTCGACGCCCAATTCTTCGATCTTGGCCTGGTTCGAGTACGTGACGAAGCCGCGCTCGAAGACGGCGCTGATACCCGGCACGCGCGTCAATTTTTCGGCGACCAGCCCGCCCGTGCACGATTCGGCGACGGCGACTTTCAGCGAACGCTGCAAGAGCACTTCGCCGAGCGCGACACCCGGCTCGGGCGTCTTCTCACTGAAGAGCCACTCGCCGAAACGCTCGCGCACTGCGCGACTGCGTTCTTCGACGAGTTCGCGTGCCGAGCCGACCGTCGGCGCGTGCGCGCGCAACGTCACCGACAACACACCGTGTCGCGCAGTCACGCCGATCAACGGATTCGCCTCGCGCGCCATCCACGTGCCGCACATGTCGGCGAACGTGCTCTCCGACAAGCCCAGCAAGTAGAACGTGCGCCGCTCGAACGCTGCGTTCGCGTCGGACAAACTCGCGAGACGCGGCAAGACGAGCGTCTCGAGCATCGGCAACATTTCCCGCGGCGGACCCGGCAGCGCGAACACGAGCGCGCCAGCGACTTCGACGCAGAATCCGGCCGCGGTTCCGTGCGGGTTCGGCAGCACTTCTGCGCCGCTCGGAAAGAGCGCTTGGCGTTCGTTCGACTGCGCGAACGGCCGGTGGCGGCTCTCGAAGAGTGCCTTCAATTCACGCAGCACGCGAGCATCGGTCGCGAGGTCGACACCGGCGGCGCGCGCGCAAGCATGCCGCGTCACGTCGTCGAGCGTCGGTCCGAGCCCGCCCGTCACGAGGATCACGCAGTGCGACGCCGCCAATTCCAACAGCTCGTGCACGAGTCCGTCCTCGTCGTCGCCGAGGATCACGAAGCGCCGCGGTTCGTATCCGATGTCGAGCAAGCGCCGCGCGATCGCGCTGGAATTCGTGTCGACTTGACTACCGAACACGAGTTCGTCGCCGGTCGCGACGAGAGCCACCGCGCGATCACGCGCAGACTTGCTCACGCTGCCCCCGCTTCAGGATGACGGCGCGGCCGCGCGCGCCAACGCGCGATGATGATGCCGACTTCGTACAAGACGTAGATCGGGGCCGTCATGAGCACTTGGCTGATCCAATCGGGTCCCGGCGTGATGACTCCGGCGACGAACAACGCTCCGATCAAGAAGTGCGGTCGGTAGCGAGCGTACGTGCGCGGCTCGATCAAGCCGATCGACGACAGGAAGATCATCACGAGCGGCAGTTGGAACATCGCGCCCATAGCGAGACACATCGTCGAGAGGAACTCGAAGTAGCCGTTCAAGCTGAGCTGCATGCGCACTTGCTCGACTGGCAGGGTCTGCGACAGGTAGTACATGCCCGTCGGGACGATCCACAGGAAGCAGAACATCACACCCGCGAGGAACAAGAGAATGCTGAAGGGGAAGTACAGGTAGACCAGGCGTTTTTCGCGCGAGTACAGACCAGCGGCGATGAACTGCCAGATCTGCCACAGAACGAACGGTCCTGCGAAAAAGCACGCGAAGTAGATCGAGACGTTCAGCGCGAAGAAGAACGGATCACCGATGTTCAAAGCAGTCGGTCGCGCTTCGAGCGGCTCGCGCAGTTCTTTGTCCTCGGGTTTGTCGGTTCGGAAGTAGCGCGTGCGCGGGACTTCCGGATGCGCCGCAAGATCCAGTTCGTAGCGCTCGACCAATTCCGCGTTGATGCGCTCGACCGACGTGCGCAGCGGCCACATCACTTGGTCGACGAGGTACTCCTTGAACCACCACGCGCCGCCGAACGCGATCGCGAGCACGAGCACGCTGCGAAACAAGCGCTTCTGCAGTTCCGCCAAGTGACCCCCGAGGGTCATCCGCGAACCTTCGAGGGGATCCTGTTGATCGGGCATGCAGTGGAGGCGGAGCGCGCGATGCGTATGAAACCGCGGACGAGGTCCCAAGGCTTCTAGAAAAACTCGGGCGACGCGCGTGCCGCCGTCGTCTGTGCGAAAAGGCCGACTGGGCCAAAAAAAGCCGACTGGCCAAAAAAAAACCGACTGGCCAAAACAAAGATGGAGGGGCCGCGCCCCTCCATCAGAAACTCATTCGGCGCGCGTCGCCGCAGCGGCGCGACTTCCGACTAGAAGCGGAAGTAGTCGCGCAAGTCCTTCAGGAGGACGATCTGCACGCCCTGAGCCACGGCTTCCTTGTACATCGGCAAGTCGCTCGGCTGGATCGGGGTCTCGACCGGCTGCTTGTTCTCGTCCACGTACATTTCCGAGCCGACGATCATGAAATCGGTCGAAGCGTCCAGCTTCTTCTGCACGCTGATACCCATGCCCGCGAGCAGTCCCTTGAGTTGGTCTTCACCGTACTGACCCGAGAACGCGCCCACGAGGAGCACGCTGCGCTCGCCCGTCGGGTCGTAGACCGGATTGAAGACGACGTCGCCGCTCGAGGGCGGATCGAAGGGATCGCGCTGATCGCTGAACGCGACTTCGGCCATGTCGCCGTCGACGCGGGTCACTTCGGCCAGGGCTTTGACGCGCGTCGAGCCTTGCACGCCCGAAACGACCGTGAAGCGCGCGCCGCGCGGCAGGCGATTCTTGGCACCGAGGTTGATCCAACCCAGGTTCAGGTCCTTCGAGACAGCGAGCACCTTGCCGTCGGCCGCTTGCGGCTCCTTGACGATGGGGTTGAGCTTGCGCGCGAGTTCGTTCATGCGCGTCAGCTGACCTTGAGCTTGGTCGGCGAAGGCGCGGTCCTTGGACGAAATCGTGCTGTTCGCTTCGGTCACGAGCGAGTTGGCCGTCTTGAGACTCTCGCGCAAGCCCGCGACCTGCGCTTCGTAGCCCTGTTGCGTGCTGGAAAGTTGCGAGTCCTTGTCGACCAGTTGGCGACGCAGGTCGGCGAGTTGTTTTTCGCTGTCCGCCGTCGTCGTGCGCAGCGAGTTCTGCAAGCTCTCGAGCTCGCCCGACTTCGTCGCGACTTGGGCTTGCAATTCCTGAGCGCGGTCGCGCGAGGATTTGAGCGCCTGCTGGAAGAGCGGGACCACCCCTTCGAACGTCATCGTGCTGGCGGGCACGACGTCCGCGCTCTCGGCCTTGATCTGGGTGAGCTTGGCCGCAGCCAGAGCCGGGTCGCTGCGCGTGCCGGTGCCGTTGAAGCCGAGGATCTCCGAGATCCCGACGATGACGGCCGAGTCGCCGGCGGTCTTGGTTTTCAGCTCCTCGGCCTGCTTCGTGGCCGCCGTGAGCGAGAGCTTCGTGTTCTCGAGCTCACCGCCGACGAGGAAGAAGGCCACGATGGAGACCAAGAAGGCGACGAGGACGATGATGGTCCAGACAACGCTGACCTTGGCCATGCCACGAACGGAAGTCTTCATTCCTAGTTCCTTCCCTGCGCGACTCTTTCGAGCAGGACGCGCTCGAGGGTCGAGCGCGGCGATAACAACACGGTTTTTGGGGGGGGGGAGGATCGTCCAGCGTGAGAACGGCTACATCCGCTCCTGCTGGGGGGCCAGGTGATACCCGAAGCGAACCGGCGCGGGCAAGCGTTTTCAGGCATCCGCTTGCCGCGCACTGCGCGCGACGTAACCTGGTTCCAGCACTCACCGAACGACGCACGAGAAGACCCGCAAGTCGGCCCATCCGCGCGGCGTCTTGCGACGCACGAAACGGATGGGTCGACCGGGTCCATTCTCCAGAACAGTGCGCTCTACCCGGCTCGTTGCGGGTGGTTTCACTGAGACTCTCCCGAAGTTCCCGGCCGCGCTCGTCCCCACACACAAGAACTCCCCTGGCATTGGAAAGTCGTCCCCATCGCCCGCTCGTCCTCGGCGTCCTCGGCGGCATCGCGTCGGGGAAATCGGCTGTCGCGCGGCTCCTCGCGGGTGCCAGCGGTGTCGTGATCGACGCCGATCAGATCGCGCGCTCGGTGCTGTCGGACGGTGTGACGCAGGCGGCGCTGGCGAGCGCATTTGGGCCGGCGATCTTGCACAGCGACGGTTCGGTCGACCGTGAACAGCTCGGTCGGCTCGTGTTCGGGTCGGCGGACGCGCGTTCCAAGCTCGAGAGCTTTACCCACCCGCGGATCCGTGCCACCATACGAGGCGAACTCGCAGCGGCGCGTGCGCGCGGCGTTCCCTGCATCGTCCTCGACGTGCCCCTTCTCCTCGAAAACGACGCGCAACACCGCTTGGTGGCGGAATGCGACGCGCTCGTGTTCGTGGACGCCGACCCGAGCCTGCGCGACGGTCGCGCGGTGAGCGGGCGCGGTTGGGCGAGCGGCGAGGTCGCGCGGCGCGAACGAGTTCAAATGTCTCTGGCCGAGAAGCGCGCGCGCGCCGATCACGTGCTCGCGAACGACGGCACGCGTGACGAGCTCGAGGCCGCGGTCGCGTCGACCCTGCGTGCGATCGCAGGTCGCTCGCGCCGAGATCGATGAACACACGGCTTGCCGATGACACGGCCCTCCCCACACACAGTTCGACGAGCGTCACGCTCGCCCACTGAACCGACCGCGACACAAGATCCCTCTCCCCTCTCGCTCCTCGGGACCCCTCGAGGACAAGAAATTCCGACGTGAAGAAGCGCTTCAAGCACAAGTTCCAAAAGTACGGCCAACAGTCGCAGAACCAAGGCCAGGGTGGCGGCGGGGCCGGCGGCTTCCGTCCGTTCCGGCCGGGCGGCGGTACGGCGACACTCGAGTTGCCTCCGATCGACGTCGCTGGATTGCCAGCCGATCTGTCGGAGGACGAGCGCGCGGCGCTGGACGAATCGCTCGGCAGCACGCCGGCGAAGCGCAAGAAGAGCGACTCGCAGAACTTGATCGAGCTGCAGCGCATGAACTTGGCCGAGCTGCACGAAGTCGCCGAAGCCGAGCACGTCGACGTTCCCAACGTGCGCAACCGGCGCGATCTGATCTGGGAGATCACGGCGCAGCGTCTGCGCGCACACGTGTCGGTCGTCGTCGAGGGCGTGTACACGACGCAAGAAGGCCACGGTTTCTTGCGCTCGGCCGAGTACGACTACTTGCCGGCTGCCGACGATGTCGTCGTTCCGCAGTCGGTCGTGCACAGGTTCGCTTTGCAGCAAGGCATGACGCTCAAGGGTCGCTTGCGCGCGCCGCGCGAGGGCGAGCGCTACTTCGCGCTGACCGACGTCGACACCATCGACTTCAACGAACCCGAGAAGGCGAAGACGCGCGCACCGTTCAAGGAATTGGTGCCGCTCTACCCGGAGAAACGCATCGTCATCGAGGGCACGGTCGAGAACCCGCTCGAGATGCGCATCGTCGACTTGATCACGCCGATCGGTCGCGGTCAGCGGGGCTTGATCGTCGCGCCGCCGCGCACGGGCAAGACGATCTTGCTGCAGATGCTCGCGAAATCGATCGTCGCGAAAGCGCCGGACGCGCACTTGATCGTATTGCTCGTCGACGAGCGTCCCGAGGAAGTCACCGACTTCGAGCGCATGCTGCCGATCGGCAAGCGCGAAATCGTCAGTTCCACTTTCGACGAACCGGCCGCGCGCCACCTGCAAGTCGCCGAGATGGTGATGCACAAGGCCAAGTGTCTCGTCGAAGCCGGTGAGGACGTGGTCATCCTCCTGGACTCGATCACGCGTCTCGCGCGCGCTGCGAACATCGAAGCGCCGAGCAACGGCAAGCTGCTCTCGGGCGGTATGGAAGCGAGCGCGCTTCAATTCCCGAAGAAGTTCTTCGGTGCCGCACGCAACACGGAAAACGGCGGCTCGCTCACGATCCTCGGCACGGCTCTGATCGAGACGGGCTCGAAGATGGACGACCTGATCTTCGAAGAGTTCAAAGGCACGGGCAACATGGAACTCGTGCTCGATCGCCGCCTGTCCGACCGCCGCATCTTCCCCGCGATCGACATCAATCGCTCCGGCACGCGCAAGGAAGAGTTGCTCTTCACGCCCGAGGAGATCAAACGCGTCTGGATGTTGCGCAAAGTCCTGAACGAGATGGATCCGGTCGAAGCGATGGAGATGCTCATCCAGAAGATGAAGAAGACGCGCGTCAACGCCGAGTTCTTGATGTCGATCGGGTGAGCCGGTGCGGAGCGAGGCTCCGTACCCCGTCAGTGCATGAACGCTCCACCGTTCATGTCGAGTCCTTGCCCCGTCACGCCGCGCGCGTCGGACGACAAGAGCCACGCGACCAGCCCAGCGATTTCGTCGGGCTGACTCATGCGACCAGCGGGCACGGCCGACATTGCAATTTTCTTCGCCTCGTCGAGCGCAACGTGCATCGCTGCGGCCATGCCTGCGAGCCCTTCGCGCGCCATCTCGGTGTCGACCCAACCGGGACACACTGCGTTGACTTGCACACTCTTCGGCGCGAGTTCGGCCGCGAGCGCGCGCACGAGACCCATCAGCGCAGCCTTCGACGCGCAGTAACCGGTGTAGCCCGGCACGCCGATGCGCGCGAGGATCGATGCGATCACGACGAGGTGGCGCGGCTCCCCTCCACTCGCGAGATGGGCTTCGGCCGCGCGCAAGCACGAGTACGTGCCGGTTACGTTCGTCGCGACGATCTCGTCGAAGCGATCGTGCGCTCCCGCAGCATTTGCGCCGCCGATTCCTGCGTTCGCGACCAGAGCGAAGAGCGGCCCGTTCGATTGCGCGGCGCGCGCGAACGCAGCGTCGACCGTCGTGCGCCGCGTGATGTCGCACGCGAGGACGAGCGGTCGCGCTGCGTTCGCACTCTTCATCAGCAGGGCCGTCTCCTCGAGCCGGCTCACATCGCGCGCGAGCAAGGTCGTCTGCGCTCCCTCGCGTGCGAGGCGCAGTGCGATGGCGCGACCGATTCCGGTGCCAGCTCCGGTGACGACGACGTGACGACCGGCGAAGCGCTCTGAAATTCCTTCCATGGCGCGCAGTCTACGGGCCGCCGGGCGTTGCGGCTCGTACCGAACGGACAGACCGCTCCCTTACGAGCGCAAATGCGAACTCCTTCAAGAGCCCGCGCTGACGACGTCGAAGGTTGCGCTTGGCAGTCGGGGTAGGAACGGGGAGCAGAGTATGAAGGCAGTGGAAAAAATGGGTGTCGCGCGCGTCTTGGGTCGCGCGCCTCGTGTCGTGAAGCGCCGCTGCGGCGGCTTCACGATGCTGGAGCTCAGTCTCGCGATGACCATTCTCGTCGTCGCGCTCGTCGCGACCGCTGCTTCGAACATGCGCATGAACTCGCTGCGTCGTTCGAACCGCGACCGCGTCGTCGCGCACAACGCCGTGCAGTCGATCGCCGAGAACGTGCACGCGCTCGCGCGCGAAGGCGTCAGCGATCCGAGCGGTTTCGGCAACCACGTGGTCGCAGCGCTCAGCGCGGGCGGACAATTGGGCACCACCTTCGACGTCCCCGAATTGACGCCGATCACGGGCGAGGCGCACGTCGGTTCGATCCGCGTCGTCTTCGACGAAACCATGAGCGATGCCGCGCTCGGCGCCGAACTGGGGCTTCCGCGCGATCTGAACGGCGACGGTGACGCGCTCGACACGAACGCCACGAATTCGTCGCGCTTGTTGCCGGTCGTCGTCACGCTGCGTTGGCGCTCGCAGTCCGGCGATCAACGCATCGTCCATCCCTTCTACGTGTTCGGGTACTGACATGCGCATGCTGCAAATCAACAGCCGCTCGGGCTTTTCGCTCGTCGAACTGACGGTCGCGGGAACGCTCTTCGCGATGGTCGTGATGGGCATCGTCATGGTCACGGCCAAGGACGATGCGAACTCGAAGTCGAACCTCGCGATCGGCGTCGCCGAAATGCGCGCGCAACAGATGCTCGCGAGACTCGAGGACGAGTTGGGGCATGCGCGCGGCGCGTCTCCGCGCGCGCAGCTCACGCAAGCAGTCGCGAGCGGTGACATCGGCAGCTTGACGGTCGATTCGACGCTGGGTTTTCCTAGTTCCGGCATGTTGCTCGTCGACCGCGGCAACGGCGCACTGGAGCGCTTGAGCTATTCGCGCCTCGATGCGGGCGGCACGCGTTTTCTCGAGCTGAAACGCGGCGAACAATGCACGAGCGGCGCCTCGCACTCGGCCGGCGCCGACGTCCTGTGGTGCGGACTCGCCGAACCGATCCTGTTGCAGACGAATCCCGCGGCGAGCCTCTACGACGGCCGCTCGATGGAGAGCACGGGCCCCGTCTTCTTCCGCGGCGACGGCACGGGTTTCAGCTACCGCGTCCCCGTCGATCCGACGGGCGGCACGGACTTCCTCGTCGGCGGCGAAGTGCGCTGGGGCGCCGAAGTGGCGCACACTCCGACGGCGACCGGATGGGCCGCGATTTGGTTCGAGCCGAGCACGACGTACGCGGAAGCGACGACCGGATTCGACCTGAACAAAGACGGCGATCTCGCGGACGAATACGACATCGGACAACTGCGCAAGCGCACGTGGAACACGAGCAACCCGGCGGACATTTCGATCGAGCTCGGCCTCGGCCCCACGGTGATCGTCCAAGAACGCTGCAAGTGGGGACGCGATCTCAATCGCGACGGTTTCGACGATCCGATGTTCCTGTGGGACGCGAACACGCGACGCTTGCACATCAAGCTGTTCGTGCTCGGTTCGAGTTCGGCGAGCGCGCCTGTGATGCGCGCGGTCGAGTCGACGGTTTTCCTCCGGAACGATCCGGAGGGTTGAGGGACTCTGCGCGCGGCACGAGGCAAACGCCGAGCGCGGATGATTCGAAGAGGCAGAGAAGGCAGGGGTTCCAAAATGCGATTCACGTATTCCAAGAAGAGTTCGGGCGGCAATGGAGAGCGCGGAGCAGCGCTGATTCCGGCACTGATGGTCGTGTCGATGCTCGCGATGCTCGGGCTGTCGTCGTTGTCGGCGGGGCTGTCAGGCTCGAAAGTCGTCACGGGGCAGAGCGACGAGTTCAGATTGACGAGCGCCGTCGAATCGGTCGGTTCGTTGACGGCGGATCACGTCTGGTCGGGCTACTTGCGCTCGCAAGGAGGTGCTGCGAGCACGATCGCGACGTTCCGCACGTACCTGACGTCGATCGGCATCGTCGACGGCGGCGCGAATGCTGCTCACGGAGCTCACGACGGCGTCGACATGACGGCGATCGTGCCGCTCGCAGGGCAAAACGGGAGCGAATTCGACGACGTCGATGTCGACGAATTGCGCGTCGTGCGCCAAGACGCCGGCGAAGCTACGCGACTGTTCGTCACCGTCGCGGCCGTGACGAAACGCGGCAAGGGACTCGTGGACAAGCCGCTCTCACGTGCGGTGCAACTCGTCTACACGGTGCAACCGGCGCCGTTCGAAGGCTTCGAGTACGGCATCCTCACGATGAACGTGAACTGCGTCTTCTGCCACACGGTGGTCGACTCGGCGGAGCGCTACTACAACCACGATCCGAACCTGGTAGGCACGTTCGACAAGGTCAAAGTCGGCACGCTCGAGAGTTTGATGCTGCGCCAGAATCTGCGCCCGGGCATCAGCGATTGGAACGCCGACTCGCAGATCATGGGCTCGTTGTACGTGCGCGGTCACGCGACGAATCACAACGGTGTGCCGATCACGAACTGGGGCGCCGCAGGTCTCGCGTTCCATTCGGCGCAATTCGACGAGTACGGCAACATCGTGCAGAACCCGAGCACTGGTGGGCTCACGACGACGAACTTCTCGCCCGCGGGCACGCCGCCGCAGCCCGGTGAGAACCTGTACCTGAATTATCCGACGACGTACTCGGAGATGACGGACGGCAAGTTGCCGGAGACGTTCCCGCCGCCTTTCCCCGACGATGGCGGTGTCGATCCGTCGAGCGGGCTCGCGACGACGAACGGTGCAGGCAACAAGCACGTCGATCCGAACGAGTTCTACGCAGCGACGCAGACGGCGGAAGGTTCGATCTCGGGCGGAGTGCTGACGCTCGTCGACGGATCGCATCCGTTGGACTCGGAGGGCGCGCTCGCGGATGCGCTCGGCGAAGGGAACACGGAGAGCCTCGCGTCCGTGACGACCGGTAGCGTCGTGCTGACCGGCACCGCGGAGAATCCGATCCTGATCGACGGCACGGTCGCGATCGACGGCGACGTGATCATCAACGGGTACGTCAAGGGCAAGGGCGTGCTCCTCGTGTCGGGCAACATCTACGTGCCGACCAATCTCCAGTACCTCGACGGAAACACCTATCAAGACGGCGACGAGATCGGTTCGCCGACCGGCCCGGTGACGTTCGGCATCGCGCAGGACGGGACGCAGAACGCGCTCGGTCTCGCATGCGGCGGCAGCATGATGCTCGGTGATTACTTGGCGCCGTCTTCGAGCTTGAGCGCGGACGCGATCGTCACCGGTGGATCGGACGGTGCGTTCAATTTCTCGCTGTCCGAGATCTCGCTGTTCAACCGCACGGAGTGGGCGCATACGCAGCCGTACCTGCCGGGCCCGGGCCAAGATCACGCCGATCCGTCGTCCTGGACAGTGCCGAATCCGGGCTACATCGCGGACTACTTGCCGCGCTACTACCAGTTCGGTCCGGGCGACGAGATCCCGATCTACAACCTCGGCAGTCTGTACTTCGACGCGAACTCGGGCACGTGGCACGGCGATTCGGAAGTGCCGCTGTGGTGGGATCCGACGAAGCTCACGCTGCTCGATCCGAACGATCCGACGAATCCGGCGCTCTTCGATCCGATCACGGGCGAGCCCAGAGCGGTGATCTCGTCGCTCGCGCCGAAGGACGGATGGATCAGCGAAGCGTTGCTCGCGAGCGCGATCGAAAGTCTCGAAGCGCATCATGTGGCCGGAACGCCGATGCAGATCGACGGCCTGCTCTACACGAACAACGCGATCTTCGGCGTGGTTCCGCGCGCGGGACCGATGAAGGGCCAGCTCATCGTCAATGGCTCGCTCGTATGTCCTGACTTGGGGCTGTTGGCGCCGGGACACGTCAACACTTCGGGCATGGGGACGTCTGCGAATGTGAACGGTTCGCCGTTCGCCGTCGGGTTGCGGCTCAACTACGACAAGCGCACGAAGAACATGTTGAACGTGACCAATCCGTACAGCGTCACGATCTCGCGGACGTTGTGGAATCCGATTGCTCTGTGACGGCGAATTCGTGACGGCGAATTCGCCGTCACCAGCCAGCAGAGGATTCCGTGCCGGTCTCACATAGCCCGGCACCTGCCTGGCCGTCCGCTCCGGTCAAGGCCCACATGACCTTGTCACGCTGTGTCCGCGGACTCTCTAGGTGCCACTGATGATGACTCCGGCCGCGTGACATCGTGTCACGCGGCCGGAGTCGCTCTCACTTCGCGTCGGCCGTTGCGTCGCCCGCGACCTGTCTTCTCTTCTCTTGTCCCCCCCCCACGCCGCCTTCAGTGATTTGCCTCGAGCCACCGCTCCGCATCGATCGCCGCCATGCATCCAGATCCCGCCGCCGTCACCGCTTGCCGATAGACCTTGTCCTGCACATCTCCACAAGCGAACACGCCCGGCACATTCGTGTACGTGCTCCCCGCGCGTACTTTGATGTAGCCCGTCTCGTCCGTGTCGATCTGACCCGCGAACACATCACTGTTCGGGCTGTGTCCAATCGCGATGAAGATCCCATCGCATGCGACTTCGCTCACCTCTCCATTGCGCGTGTCCTTGACCACGACTGCGCGCACCTTCTTCTTCTCCGGCAGCGAGAGGATGTCGATCACCTGCTTGTGCAGCAGCCAGTCGATCTTCTTGTTGGCACGAGCGCGGTCCAACATGATCTTGCTCGCGCTGAATTGGTCGCGACGATGCACGACGGTGACTCGCGCGGCATGGCGTGTGAGGAAGTTGGCTTCCTCCATCGCCGTGTCGCCACCGCCGACGATGAGCACGTGCTTCTCCTTGAAGAACGCGCCGTCGCACGTCGCACACGCCGAAACGCCGTGGCCCATCAATTCGGTTTCACTCGGCAAACCGAGCAGTTTGGCGCTCGCGCCCGTCGAGATGATCACGCTCTTCGCCGTGAACGCGTCGAACTCCGTCTTGATGGCGAAGGGGCGTTTCGAAAAATCGACTTCGACGACTTGCTCGAAGCGAATGTCCGTGCCGAAGCGCGCGGCTTGCGCTTGGAAGTCCTCCATCATCTTCGGACCCATCACGCCCTCGGCGTAGCCGGGAAAGTTCTCGACGTCGGTCGTGATCGTGAGTTGTCCGCCGGGCTGCAAACCTTGGAACAAGAGCGGTTTCAAATTCGCACGCGCCGCGTAGATGGCCGCTGTGTAGCCGGCCGGGCCGGAGCCGATGATGATGACGTCGCGCACTTCGCTCATGGGTTCTTTCGATCCGGTTTCGTCTGGTTTTCGGGGCGGGGAGTGTAGTACGGCGCGCTCAGCCTTTCCTGCGCACTCGAAATAGACGAGCATCCCGGCCCGCCGCCCGACACGACTGCCGCCGCTCCAGCCCGACGCCCACATGAGTCCCCGCACCTCGATCAACCAGTGGGTGCAAGGGCCGCTCTTCGAACTCGCGCGAGAGCTGCGCTTCGCTGCGCGCAAGGCCCTCCTGGGCGCATTGGCGGATGGACGGCTCGACCAGTTGATGCGAGCGCATTCGATCGGCGCCGGCGACGTGACGTACGGCATCGACGTTCCGACGGAGGCCGTGCTCGACCGTTGGCTCGTGCGCACCGCGCAGTCCGAGCCGATTTCGCTCTTGACCGAGGACGCTGGTTGGCGTCATCGCGGTCCGAACGGCCACGGCGGCGTGCGCGATCTGGCCGGTTTCGACCACGGCGGCGTGCGCATCGTCGTCGATCCGATCGACGGCACACGCAACTTGATGGCGGACGTGCGTTCGGCATGGAGCGTCATCGCGATCGCAGGTGCAGGCGAGAGCGAGCCGCGCATGAGCGACGTCGAAGGCGGCGTCCTCGCTGAAATCCCCGACTCACGCGGGGGCGACGCGCGTGTCTTCCGCGCGACGAGTGACGGTCGCGTGCGCTTGTCGATCGAGAGCGTCGACGGCCTGCTCGTTCGACAAGACGGCATCTGGCAATGCGACGACGACGCGCGCGTCGACAATGGCTACTTCCCCTTCTTCCGCTACAGCCACGACATGCGCCCGGCTATCGCGCAGATCGAAGCCGATTTCTTCGCCCGCCTCGAGCAGATGGAGAGCGCCGAACTGCGCACGTGCTACGACGATCAATACATCAGCAACGGCGGTCAGCTGGCGCTCGTGACGCTCGGCACCTACCGGATGATCGCCGATTTGCGCGCCTTTTTGGCTGCGAAACGCGGCCGGCCCACGTTGACGTGCAAGCCCTATGACTGCGCCGGCGCGATCCTCGTCGCGCGCGCAGCGGGTTGTGTCGTGACCGACGCCGGAGGTGGCGAACTCGATTTCCCCCTCGACGTGTCCACACCCGTGAGCTTCGTCGCGTTTGCGAATGCTGCGACGCGCGCACGTTTGGAACCGCACTTGAATGCGGTGCTGCCGCGCTGAGCAGCGCATTCGCTTCGGTCAGACGGGTCGATCTTTGGCCACGTCGAAGCGCCTGAGCATCTTTCCGCCGAGCCAAATCAAAACGGCGTCGAGGGCCAAGAGGGCGACCCACGCGAATGCGCCGGCAGCCCACCAGCTCGTCATCGAATCGTCGCTCAGTTCATTCACGACCCACTTCACGCCCATGGCCGGCAACAGAACGACGAACACGACGACGCCCATCAAAACGCCGCGCAGGATCATGAGCAGCATCGACCTGCCCATGTTCTGCAGCGCGCCCTCTTCACCAGGCGTGTAGCGGATCGGCGAGAACAGGAACACGGCGTTGTCGAGCGCGACCCAGGTCAACGTCGCGAGCGGTTGGAACGCGAGCACGCCGACCAATCCCGGGTGATAAGTTCCGATCCACAGCGCACGCGCGAGCACCGCGATGAAGAGCATCGCCGAGACGAGCAAGACCTCGGGCAGAATCGTGGCGAGGAACAACATCGACGGCCGCAACGGCCAAGTCTTGACGCGATCCATGAGCTCGAAATCCATGCGGAAATCGAACCTCAATCCGGCGCACATGTAGAGCGTCCCGACGCCCGCGAGCAGGAACGATCCTCCCAAGAGGAGCTTCTCTTCGCTCTGGGTCCCGTGCGTCACCGCCGTTCCGAGAATGGTCAAGAAGGCGATGATCAACGCAGAGATGATCAGCGTGCCGCGCGACTTGCGCACGATCGCCGCCGTCTTGTTCCACGCGACCGCCCCGAATGCGCCGCGGCCGAAAAACCACGGCACGTTCCAACCGATCGTCGCGCGCGTGACGCTCCCCTTGGTGCCGAGATTGCCTTTGCGCATGCGGCTGATGCGCTTGGCGATGTCAGCGGACGTGGCCAAAGACAATTCGCGGTAGTCGACGCGGATGCGCGCGACCGATTCGAAGAGGAGGAGCCACGTGCCGACGGCGAACGCGAAGTACGGCGCGAAAGCCAGGAACGAATTCGCCGTGATCATCCGCGCCCACGGCGTGAACGGCCACAAAAGCACATGGACGAGGGGATGTGCGGCGAAGCGATCCAGGGTGAACGATTCCTCGTTCTCGGCGCCGTCGAACACTCCATTCGGAACGCGGATCATGTCGTTGGCGTACAGAATTGCGAGCAGGACGAACAACACGATGCCGACGCGCACGACGAGGCGTCCCGGGAAGTACTTCGCGAGCTTGCCGATCTTGTTCTCTGCGCCGCCCAAGACGAGTGCAGCGCCCTGCCCGACCAGCGGCACCGTCAACATCCCCACGAACACGCCGAAGAACGCATACAGACTGCCGCCGGTGCGCATCGCCGCCGCGACGCCGAACAAAAAGCCTGCGAAGAGCGACTTCATCATGCTCACGAACATGCGGTAGCGCACGAGATCGGAGCGTGTGAGCGGCGCCGAAAATCCCATCTCGATCTCGTCCTTCGGCAAGTACAGGCCGCGGTAGCTGAACGCGCCCACGATCGTCAATGCGAACAGGACGAACATCGAAATTTGCGTCACGACGAACACGTCGGGGCCGACGCTCGAAATGCGCTGACTCGTCAGCGCGTTCACGAACAGCATCCCGATCCACGACAGCGCTGCGAGTCCTCCGACGACCAAGAAAATCCAATGCTTCGGCTCTTTGAGCCGACGCACTTGTTTGCGCAGTCCGCCCCTGAATTTCAGGCGGAACAAGAGTCGCATCGCAGGACTGCCGAAGAAACCGCTCACGGACGGTCAGGTCCCCTTCGGTTCCGTGATCGCCAAGAAAATCTCTTCGAGCGAACCTTCGGCTGTGCTGAATTGAGCGCGCAGTTCGGTCAGCGTCCCTGCGAACACCTTGCGACCCTTGTGCACGATCAAGAGCTTGTCGGCGAGCTCTTCGATCAGCTCCAACAGGTGCGACGACAAGATCACCGAACTCCCCTCGCGCGCCAGATCACGGATGGCGACTTTGGCCGAGCGAATGCCGCGCGGATCGAGGCCCGACAGCGGCTCGTCCATCAAGACGACGCCGGGCTTGTGCAACCAGGCGCAGCAGAAGGCCAGCTTCTGCCGCATGCCGCGCGAGAGTTCCCCGCCCAAGGCTTGACGCTTTTCGAGGAGTTCGAACGTCGTCAGCAATTGCTCGGCGCGGCTCTCCCAATCTTTCGCGCCGTACAAGGCGGCAGTGAAGCGCAGGTGCTCGTCGACGGTCAAATTGTCGAACGGTTGAGGATCGTCGGGGATCCACGCGAGCTCGCGCTTCGCATTCAATTCGTGCTCGATCAAGTCGTGGCCGCGGATCACGACGCGACCGGCTTGCAGCGGCAGAATCCCGGCGATCGAGCGCAACGTCGTCGTCTTCCCGGCTCCGTTCGCGCCGACGAGGCCGAGGATTTCGCCCTCCTCGACCTCGAACGACAGGTCCTGGACGGCCGCGTGATCGGTGTAGGTCTTCGAGAAGCCTTCGACGCGCAAGGCGACGCGGCGCCCGATCGGCGACACGTCAACCTCTGGGCGCGGCGGCACTTCGAGCGGGACGCCCGCCGCGAACGGGGACGGGGCGGGCGGGAGGTCGTGGGGCATGCGTATCGCGTTCGGCTCGTTTTCTCGCGCGTGAGGATGGATCGCGAGCGCGAGGGCGTCCAATATTAGTGTCTCACCGCCACGACAACAGAACCGAGGAGAATCCCCATGGCTACACCCGCACAAGCTTCGAGCACCGGTCCGTTCACCCTACCCCCGCTCCCCTACAAGGACGACGCGCTCGCCCCGTCCATCACGGCGAACACGCTCTCGTTCCACCACGGCAAGCACCACAAGGCGTACGTCGACAATCTGAACAAACTCGTCGAGGGCAAGCGCTACGCGACGATGAGCCTCGAAGACGTGATCAAGGCGAGCGCGAAGGAAGCTGCCGACGCAGGCATCTTCAACAACTCGGCTCAGATCTGGAATCACACCTTCTACTGGAACAGCATGAAAAACGCGGGCGGCGGAGCACCGACCGGCAAGCTGGCCGAGAAGATCACGGCCGACTTCGGCAGCTTCGACGCCATGAAGACGCAGTTCGCCGACGCGGCGAAGACGCAGTTCGGCAGCGGCTGGGCGTGGCTCGTGCTCGACGGCGGCAAATTGAAAATCGAGAAGTCGGGCAACGCCGACACGCCGCTCGCGCACGGCAAGAAGCCGCTGCTCACCTGCGACGTGTGGGAACACGCCTACTATCTCGATTTCCAGAATCGCCGCCCGGACTACGTCGCGGCGTTCCTCGACAAGCTCGTCAACTGGGAATTCGCGGCGCAGAACTTGGCACGCTGAACCAAACGGTAGCCGATACGCGTCCGCCCCATGCGTAGTCGCGACTACGAATGGGGCGGACGCATATCGGCTAGTCCTGAAACAAGCGCTTCGAGTCGAGAAGTACGGTGCC